>Ga0134092_1002420_pt1 | contig 14295 bp, 16 predicted proteins | sample 3_6taG_FD_94454 | JGI IMG/M metagenome (GOLD analysis project Ga0134092, IMG submission 94454) | Switchgrass degrading microbial communities from high solid loading bioreactors in New Hampshire, USA - 3_6_20_6_A3 metaG | ecosystem: Engineered > Bioreactor > Semi-continuous > Anaerobic >...
CCTTTGATCCCGTTTCCCAATCAAGTCAAGTACAGTCGGCCTGCCAAAAGGATCTCCGACTGAAGTGATATATCCCCTGGGTTTGTTCAAAAGAATGTATACTTTTGCATTTTCCATCCTCAGGGGTTTCCCATCCAGAAGAACGACATCCCTTTCGGGATCCACCTGAATCCCCATATCCCTCACCGTCTCGCCGTTCACCTGTACTCTGCCCTCTAAGATGATTTCTTCACATTTCCTTCTGGATGCCACTCCACACTGGGCCATAAATTTTTGCAAACGCATAGTGCACTCCTTATCGGATCCATTCTCTCAAGAATTGAACGATTCGATCCCAGATGGACATCTCCTCAATGGATTGTCCCGCTATCAGGGGAATTTCCTTATAAAGCTTATCTTCAAAATAAATGGATACACTGCCAAAGGGCTCCCCTTCTTTGATAGGGGCCTTTAAGCTCATGGGTTTATCTATTTTGAATTTTACCTTTTCCCCGTCCTTTAAGGCCATAGAAAAACCTTCAGCAGCCACAAGGGGAAGTTCTTTGACCTTTCCGTTATCAACGGGAATCAAGGCGAGGAGCTCTCCTTTTTGAAGAATGGTATCATTTTTAAACTCCTTGAATCCGTAATCCAAAAGGGCCATACATTCCTCAAACATAGGACCGCAATCCAATACAACCGCCACCAGCTGCAGCCCGTTTCTCTTTGCAGATGCTACCAGGCATCGGCCCGCTTTTTTCGTATAGCCTGTCTTTACGCCGTTGGCGCCTTCATATTGCCATAACAGCTTGTTCTTATTCTGCATAACCCGGTCCCAGTCATGGCCTTCCCATGGAATGGTCTTGTACTTGGTCGATACAATCTTTTCGAATTCGCTGTTTTTAAGGGCATAGGATGCAATGAGGGCCAGATCATAGGCTGTAGAATAATGATTGTCATGGTGCAAGCCATGGGGATTTTCAAAATGGGAGTTTATCGCTCCAATCTTTTTGGCTTTTTCATTCATCATATCTACAAAGCCTTCCACGGAACCCCCGATATGCTGTGCAATTGCTACCGCGGCATCATTTCCGGAACGAAGCATCAAACCATATAATAGATCCTCCAGAGTATGCTTTTCTCCCGGGGAAAGCCAAATGGATGAGCCTTCGATTCCGGAAGCAGAGGGAGCCACCGTTATGATTTCATCCAGCTTCCCGTTTTCCAAAGCTACCAAAGCCGTCATGATTTTTGTAGTGCTTGCCATGGGACGTTTTTCTTCGTAATTTTTGCCCCACAGGATTCTGCCGCTGTTACCGTCCATCAAAATAGCCGATTTTGCACTGCATTGAGGCGGAGCAGCCAGTACACCGTTTATAGTATACAATAATAACATTATTGAAACCAGTATTACTTTTACAATTTTGTTCATATTTCTCACCCATTCCTTCCGCTACATTAGTAATTCTGTCCCGTTTCACTTTCGCTGTTTTAAATCCGCTTTCTCTGGCTTGTAATTGGCGAGGTAGACAAATAAGAAAAAAGGGCTATGAAAAATTCAAAGCGGCCAAGGCCGCTTTACTGAGCAATTTCTTCTTTTTTCACCTCTGTCCCTTTCTTTTCCTTCTTGCCTCCCAAAAGTCCCTGCATCTCTTCCACTACTTGAGGGACCAGTTCAATAATCCTGTCTACCGGGGAAGCAAAATGCACCGGGAGCAGTTTGATTTTTCCCTCTCCCACCACTAAAAAGGCAATGGGATTGACACTGACTCCGGCTCCCGTTCCTCCCACAAAGGGGATATCCTTTGCAGAGTCCTGGGACAGTTCACTCTGGAATCGTTTGCTTTCACTTTCATTTTTATCATTATCGTTGTATTCACCGCCACCGGCTACAAAACCCAAGGACACTTTTGAGATGGGAATGATCACCGTGCCATCGCCGGTTTCAACAGCGTCTCCGACAATGGTACTGACATCAATCATGTCCTTTATGTTTTCCATGGTGGTTTTCATTATATTTTCAATTGGATGCTCTGCCACTGCTTTCACCGCCTTTAATCAGATAAATTGCCATTTTGGCTCCTGCAATAATAATATAGCCTATTCGTACCGCGATTATGCAGTCAAGGTCTAAATCGAAGCGATTGCCCTGAAATACCGGTACAACAGACAATTTCTGTCTGCTTACTTTATGGCTGCTTCTAAGGGATTGCAAGAGGACGGAAAAAAGGATATAAAAAAGTCCGGTAAGCAAAGCGGTTGCAGCAGCATCTTCAATACCGAATCGAAATATCAGGGAAAAATTGGTTACACGGGCTTTTGAAATTACATATTGAATGATCCCGCGAAAATTTCTTGTCTTTGTGAGGGATTTTTGAATGAATTGAAAAACCTCCTCTAAGGAGGTTTTCTTGCTCAAAGATGAATCGGTTTTTCGAAGGGTTAAACCAAAAAGGCTCTCCTTATCCTTATGTATTGATAAGTTCAGGCGCAGCCTGATCAAGCCCTTTAATATCCGAAGGATCAAAAAAGAATGGTTCTCTCCTCCCTTGACGATCAGCTTGATCTCTATTTCAAGGGTTAGGAAAAATATCAACAAAAAAAAGAAGATCAAAGCAAATATGCCATATATCATGGTTGCGCCACCCCATGCATCATGCTCTTTCTATTTTTTCACATCTCCAAGAAAAAAATACATGGGGCAGGGGTTAGATGTTCTCTTCCAGGGGTGGAAGATCGTCCAAAGAAGACAGGCCAAAACTACGGAGAAACAAATCCGTGGTCCCGTAAAGGATCGGACGCCCGGGGGCATCCAGCCGGTCTACTTCTCTAATCAGCCCTCGCTCTAAAAGGAGGGAAATGGTATAGTCCGATTTTACTCCCCTCAATGCATCGATCTCCATACGGGTAATCGGCTGCCGATAGGCGATAATGGACAGGGTCTCCAGGCTTGCCTGGGAAAGGCCCTGTTTTTTTTCTTCAGGCACAAATCGCTGTATGTATTCACTGTATTCCGGACGGGTTGCCAGTTGATAAGTATCATTGACTTTTATAATTTGAAGGCCCCGCCTTTCAAAATTAAAGCAATCGATCATTCTCTCCATCAATTTTCTGGCAAGCCTTAGATCAAGCTCCAGCACTCTGGCAATATCCTTCAGCGCAACCGGATCTCCGGAAACAAAAAGAATGGATTCAACTACTGCCATCATCTCTCGCTCGTCCATGGATCCACTTCCTCTTTCTTATCAGAATATCGTCAAAAGGTTTGGTCTGATATAGTTCAATAAAATTCTCATGCAAGAGCTCCAATAAGGCCAGGAAACAGGTGATCATATCGGAGCGATCATCGTACTGTTCAAACAGCTGAAACAGGGTTATTTCATGATGGACCTCAAAAAAATCCTTCAATTGATTCATGCAGTCACGGACAGAAACGGAATCTCGCTCAATACGATGAATCATCGGGGCTCTTTCGTGAAATCTCTTTTCCGATAAAAGCTTGATAAAGGTTTTCTGAAGTTCTTCCAGCGAAACGCCCGTAAAAATGGAGTCTGGGCTTTCCTCACCGCTTTTCAGTATCTCCTCCGGAAGCTTATAGTAGACTTTGCTGAAGATCATTTCCCTCTCCTGCAGCTTTTGGCTCACTTCCTTATATAGCTTGTATTCCTTAAGCTTCCTCATGAGCTCCTGATGCAGCAAATGCCCATCCTCCTCCACTTCCGGTTCCGCTTTGGGTAGCAACATGCAGGATTTGATGTGCAATAGGGTTGCTGCCATGACCAAAAATTCGCTGGCGATCTCGATGTCAAATTGCTGCATCTGTTCCAGATACTCCATATACTGCTGGGTTATATCAAAAATAGAAACATCCTCGATTTTTACTTTCGATTTGTTGATAAGATGCAGCAATAAATCCATTGGACCTTCAAATACTTGAAGCTTGATATGAACTGCCACATTTCATTCCCCTTATCTAAAAAAATCCCACCAAACTCATACCGATTTTCCAAAAAAGACTATAGATATATCCCGCCGGTGCACCGACTACCAGGTCAAAGACTCCAAGCAAAATACATCCCACTAAAACGAAAATGCTGTATTTCTCATATTGCCAAAAAAAACTGGCATACTTTCTGAAGAATAGATCCTTTATCACATGATAACCGTCAAAAGGAGGAATCGGTATTAAGTTTAAAATGGAAAATACGATATTCAACGTGACGATATAATTGATGATATCCGTTAGAAAAGGAATATGGGATAGATAAGGCCGCGTGAAAATAAAGATTAAAAACACTGTGAAAGCCAATATCAAGTTTGCCGCAGGACCGGATAAGGACACCAGGATATCTCCCCACTTGCGATTTTTAAAATTGACCGGGTTCACCTCAACAGGCTTAGCCCAACCGAAACCAAAAATCGCAAACATGATGACCCCGATCCAGTCAACATGGGCTAAGGGATCAAGAGTGAGGCGCCCCTGGTATTTGGGCGTAGGATCCCCCATTTTGTATGCGGTATAGGCATGGGCAAACTCGTGAAAGGACATGGCCAGGAATACCGCAGGCAAGCTGAGCAGAATCTGTACAGGATTGAAACGCATATTTTTTCCTCCGATTTTCCAGACTTTTATCCCATTATAACATAAAAAGTGTGCCGAAGCACACTTTTTATGTTTCAATCCCCTACTCCTTTTTCCGAAGCCAGGTATTGAAGATCTTGCTAAAGTAATCAAAAATGCTTGCTTTATTCACAGCCCGATCTGCAACGATATCGACAGCGCCTACAAGCCGCCCATCCTGTTCCACCACCAGCTCTCCGATTTTATCGCCCTTCTTTATAGGAGCCTTCAGACCTTCTTCTAGGATCACCTTTTTCTCATATTCTTTCGATTCGCCCTTTCGAATCAAAAGGGATAGGTCCTTTGAAGCAAGACCGTTTATGGAGCTTTCTTTTCCGCCAAGAACCTTGATATCCTTCTCAATGATTTGCCCTTCCTTGACAAGGGAAAGTGATTCGTAATTGGCAAATCCATAGTCCAGCAGTTTGCCGGCTTCCGCAAAGCGTATATTGGTAGAAGGAGCCGCTAAAATAACCGAAATGAGCCGCATATTTCCCCTCTTCGCCGTAGCGGCTATGCAGTATCCTGCTTCACTGGTTGAACCCGTCTTGATTCCGTCGGCTCCGTCATAAAATCGAATTAAGCGATTGGTATTGGCAAGCATGGTATTATTCTTGGCTTCCTCCAGATAGTCCAGCCAGATGGTGCTCCATCGGAAAAACAGGGGATGCTTTAAGAGCTCCCGCGACATCAATGCAATGTCATAGGCTGTGGAATGATGATTGGCCGCCGGAAGGCCGTGGCAGTTTACGAAATTCGTATTGTTCATGCCCAGCTCTTTGGCCTTTTGGTTCATTCGCTGCACAAAGACTTCCTCTGTTCCGGCAATTTTTTCAGCCAATGCCACACTGGCATCATTCCCCGAAGCAACAATAATTGCCTTCATAATGGAATCAACCGATATGTTTTCTCCCGGAGCCAAGAAAACTTGAGAGCCACCCATACTTGCGGCATGCTCGCTGACCAAAATCTTGTCATCCAATTTTATAATTCCATCATCGATTGCCTCCAGCCCCAGCAAAATTGTCATGATCTTTGTGATGCTGGCTATGGGTAACTTCTCGTGGATGTTTTTCTCATAAAGAACAGTACCTGTATCATAATCCATCAGCAGGGCTGATTTGGACTGCAACTTGAAGGGAGCCTCATCCGCTGATGCCGGCACCGGGAGTAGACCTATTGCCAAGCAAAAGATGATCACACAGGACATGATCCTTTGACGATTTCTGCTCAAAAAAATCCCTCCTTCTATCACATTGCTGTGTCCTTAGGTTTTCCATTCCGGAGGGATGTTATACAACTACAGACTGGCAATGAAGTTAGACAGGAGGGACATAAATTGGTCCTTTGATCGCTCGGCCGTCTCCATTACTTCCAGGTGGTTTAGCGGCTTATCCAGTACACCCGCTGCCATATTTGTTATACAGGAAATACCCACAACCTTCATGCCTGCATGGACAGCTGCGATGACCTCAGGCACAGTGGACATTCCTACAGCATCGGCACCCATCGCCTTTAGCATTTTTATCTCTGCAGGGGTCTCATAGCTTGGGCCGGGCATCATGGCATAGACTCCCTTGCGCAAAGGAATGCCCAGCTCCTGCGCGATTTCCATGAGCTTTTTTCGCAAGAACGGATCATAGGCGTATGTCATATCCGGGAAGCGAGGTCCCAGCTCATCCAAATTGCTGCCTCTTAATGGGTTTAGGCCTAAAAAATTGATATGGTCTTCAATCATCATTAAATCCCCGGCAGAAAAATCTGGATTGATCCCGCCCGCTGCATTCGTCACCACAAGGATTTTGACTCCCAAAATCCTCATCACCCTGATGGGCAAAACGATTTGCTCCATTTCTCTGCCTTCATAATAGTGAAAACGGCCTTGCATGGCGATCACATTCTTCCCCCGATATTCCCCTACGACAAAGCGCCCAATATGACCGGGGACGGTTGTTTCGGGGAACCCCGGGATATCCTTGTACTGGATAAAAGTTGGATCCTCAATGGAATCCGCCAGGCTGCCAAGCCCCGATCCCAAAACCAGGCCTATTTCAGGTATTCTTTCTATCCGGTCCTTTATAAATTCCGCAGCTACTCTATACATCTTCTCACCTCTCTTTGATCATTTCTTTTTTGAAACTTCGTCCCCTTAGTTTTGCATGGATATCGAACAGGTCAAGCACCGTCGCTCCGATATCACTGTAACTTTCCCGGATGCCCAGATCAACGCCCGGGCGCACCTGCTCCCCATAAACCAAAATCGGAATATACTCCCTGGAATGATCCGTGCTTTCTGTGGTCGGATCACAGCCATGGTCCGCTGTAATGATGAGAACATCATCAGAGGACATGGCATCCATGATATCGGGTATCCTCAGATCAAACCGTTCCAGGGCTTTTGCATATCCTTCCACATCATTCCGATGCCCGTACAGCATGTCATAATCCACCAAATTTGTGAAGATGAGTCCCTTAAAGGGCTTCTTGATCTCCTCTAAAGTGGCCTCAATTCCTTCTTCATTATTATGAGTGTGAACCGAGCGGCTAATTCCCCGGCCTGCAAAAATATCCCTGATCTTTCCTACGGCCGCGACCTCCAAGCCCTTTTCCGACAGGACATCCAGGATAGTGGGAGCCACCGGCTCCAGGGAAAAGTCCTTTCTGTTCTCCGTTCTATAAAAATTCCCCGGCTCTCCTTTAAACGGCCGGGCAATCACCCGGCCTACGCCATGGGGCCCTTGCAAAATTGCTCGGGCAATCCGGCACATATCATACAATTCATCAAGGGGTATGACTTCTTCATGGGCTGCTACTTGAAAAACACTGTCGGCTGAAGTATAAACAATCGGATATCCGGTTTTCATATGCTCTTGCCCCAGCCTCTTTATAATCTCCGTCCCGGAAGCCGGTTTGTTCCATAAAACCTTTCGGCCGATGGCTTTCTCAAAGCGTTCAATGATTTCCTCAGGAAAGCCATTGGGATATACCGGAAAAGGACGATCTAATACGATGCCGGCTATTTCCCAGTGGCCTGTAGTTGTATCCTTTCCGGCAGAGAGCTCCTTTGCTTTTCCGAAAGCCCCGAGCGGATGATCTTCTCGGACAGGCAAACGAACGCCTTGAATATTTCCCAAGCCCAGTTTAAAGAGGTTTGGAAGCTTCATATTTCCTCTTACCTTGAATATGTTGCCAAGGGTATGACTTCCCTCGTCTCCATAGGCTGCCGCATCAGGAAGTTCTCCGATTCCAACGCTGTCCAAAATCAACAGTATGACTTTATTTACCATATACCATCCTCCGTCCTGTATATTTTCATCATACCCTGAAAAGCTTTTTTTAATCAAAAAAGCCCACCGCTGGGTGGGTAAGAATCCTTCATAAACTAGGCTCTCGGATGGGCTTTTTTATAGACCTCGCTGATTTTGCCGGACGAAAACTGCATATAAACCTGAGTTGTCGATATATCAGAGTGGCCCAGCATTTCCTGAACTACCTTGATATCCGCTCCATTATTAAGAAGATGCAGAGCAAAAGAATGCCTGAAAGTATGGGGCGTGATTTCCTTATCGATCTCAGCCTTGTCCTTATAATACTTGACAATCTTCCAGAAGCCCTGCCTGGTCATCTTTTTCCCGTGCAAATTCGGGAATAGGACCTTCTCATCCTTGTCTTTCAAAAGCTTTTCCCTCGAATCCTTTATATAACGTTCAAGGTGTTTTAGGGCGACAGAGCCGATGGGAATAATCCTTTCCCCGGCCTCTTTGTTATCCTTGCGGCACTTGATATAGCCCATTTTCAAATTTACGTCGTCAACCGTCAGCGAGATGAGCTCCGTCACCCGAATGCCGGTTGCATATAGAAGCTCCAGCATCGCCTTATCCCTTATGGACTTGGGATCTTCTCCCTTTGGCTGATCTAAAATTCTGTCTATTTCTTCTATAGAAAGTACATTAGGCAGTTTCCTTATGTTTTTTGGAGCTTCCAAATTGAAGGTCGGGTCCTGTTCGATCAGACGCCTGTCAAGCAAAAAATGATAATAGCTGCGCAGGGAGGAAAGCTTTCGAAGTATTGTGGATACGGAAACTTCTTCCTTTTGAAGCTGCAGCATATAGGAAATCACTATGGATTGGTTCGTTCTCGTAATGTCATCGAGGCCCCTTTGCTCCAGAAAATTCAGATATTGCCGGACATCCCTTAGGTAGCACTCCAGGGTGCTGTCGGATAATTTTTTATCTTCCGCTAAATATTTTCCATACTCCACAAGAAAATCTTCCATCGGAAAAACTCCTTGTTATGATTTTTCGCTTCTTTCATTTCGATTATTTATTCAACAAAAAAGAAAAAAATCCTTTATTTTATTCGGTTTTTTTCATTAAAACAGGAAGCTTTATACAAAGATCCAGGTAAAGAATCTGAAAAATACCGGCACTATGAAGGCTTCAAAAAGGCTTCCGACAGAAAGCACCAAAAAGAGAAGAAAGATTTTTACTGTGTAGGGAAGGGCTCGGTTTAGCTTTTCATCCCTTGAGTAGGGGATTTTCCTTCTTTTGAATCCTTCTATTGCATATTCCAAAGAAAAAGCACCCATCGTTATATAGCAAAGCACATAGACAACCGTCTGGGGCAGAATGCAAATCAATGAAAATAAAAAGCCTCCCAATCCGTAATTTCCTACTAAAAAACCCACGGTAAAGCCAATCAGAAAACCGCGGACAACCATCACGATTAAGGTAACCGGGATCCCTATAAAGAACAGGCCACACAGCCAGATCAAAAAAACACTCTGCAAATGCTGCCAAAGGGACTCAAAGAGAATTGCTCCGTTATCAACCGGTTGATTGGATACCGTATTGAAAAATTGACCTAAAAACGCCCCGAGGTTTTCTTTTTGATAGGAAGACATGGATCCCACGGTGAATGCGCCCGATGTAATCCCGGATAAAAACACAAAGATGATGATCAGGTATAAAATGATATTTTGCTGCAGATAGCCTATAAACTCTGCTTTCAGCTGTCTTAACAAAAAGAGCCCCCCTTTTTCAGTGCCTTCCCTTGAGGCCGTCTATTGATAACTATGCGCTACCGGGGGGAAATATGCCTTGTCCTAGGACAAATTGTACGCACTATTCAAGGCCTTTATAAACCCACCTCCTATTCCTGCTCAGGCAAATTATTTCCTGTTTTTCATCCAGTAATAAGTGCCCAAAATACCGGCAATCGTTTTCCCATCCAATATCCGTCCCTCCAGGATTTGAGACACAAGGGTATCTAAGGGGATTTCCGCCAGTTCAATAAACTCGTCTTCATCCCCTCCTGATTCCCCGGCCTCCAAACCGAGTGCCAGGTATAGATACATTTGCTCATCGGTGAATCCAGGAGAAGAGTAATATGTAAATAGGGGAATTAGTTCGCTGCAGGAATATCCCGTTTCTTCTTTCAACTCCCGAAGGGCTGCCTTTTCAGGTTCTTCACCGATCTCCAGCTTTCCGGCCGGGAGCTCCAGCAATACACCGTTTACGGCAAATCTAAACTGTCTGACCAGCACCACTTTGCCTTCATCGGTCAAGGGTACAAGCACAACCGCTCCGGGATGCCTCACGATATCGCGGACTGCTTCCTTACCGTCGGGTAATTCCACGGTGCTGGATTCAACATCAAAAATCCTTCCTTGATATATGGTGCGTGTATTGATTGCTTTTTCGGTTAAATTCATTTCCATTCTCCCTCCCGTTTCAGGACTGTATGTAAGATTATACCATCCTTTTTCCCATTCTGTCCAGCAGCTTCAGTCCATATCTCCCTACCGCACCCAGTTCATAAAAAAAGAAAGGATCTTCTTTTATACTTCTGCCCATGGTGGTTGAAGAGACTTGATAATATTCCATGGCCTTTTGAATCCCATATCCTGAATAAAAAAGCAAAGGGTTTCTCGGAAACAAGCCTTCTTGCCGGAGCTGTTCGATAATCCGCATTGCCTTTTCCTTGGGCATCAAGGGAAAGATGAGGAATGTGGGATGATCGATGATATCCCGAAGGACCGTGAGGGAATGATGGCTTATTCCCCTGTGCCTGATTCTCGAGTCCCCAAATCCAATCCTGGGGATATAGATGCAGTTTCCGCCCAAGTGATGAATAAGGTTTACATACAGGCCCAACTCCAGGCCTGAGAAGCCATAACGGGTATTGGTTCCAAGGATTCCTGGTCCCATGGAGAGAATGGCAATATCGCATTTCCCGATGTTAAGGGCTGCTTTCAGAGCAGTATAAATGTTGACACATTCAAAATCACCGCCAAAGGCATTTCCGGTCGTCACGGTTATGTCCAAAAGATTCTTTTTTTTCAGATCAAGAACATTTCTGCTGAAACAAAGGGGCAAAGCCCCATGATCGGTCATAATATATGCGATTCGGAGGCTCCCTTTTGACATATACTTGAGATAAGCACAAAGGGGAGGAAGCATGCTATGCAGTTCTCCCACATATACTACCTTTTTGTTGAAATCAATTTCCTCATTAAATAAGCTGTGATATGGGCTACCGGCCTCCTCTGACAGTAAAAGCTTGGACTGGATGGGAGTATACTTTAGCTTCATGCCATGGCCTCCGGGGATGAGCTCCTTTTCAGCCCCGGACAGATTGGCCATAACAAAATGGACTCCTCCCGTTCCCAAACCCAGTGTGCCGGCCGTGGTATTCACCAGCAGGATATCCCCTACTTCAACTGGGCCGGTCAGTTGATTATAATTGATCGCCTTTTTGATCGGATGGTCGATATCCAGGTAAAGACTTGTGATCTGTCCGTCACGATCCAGTATCTCTCTTGCTACGGCCTTTTTAAACTCAATCAAGATTCAACCTTCCTTCTCCTTCCTTTTCATACCAATATGATCAATATATCTTAAAATGGGCACGGTACTAAACCATTTTGAAAACGAATAGATCTCTGCCGCCCAATGCATCAGTAGCAAAAAGGCGGTGAAAATAAACTTTGCATGAATGGACAATTCTTTTAAAGCATAGTAGCCCAGGATTCCTCCCAGGAGATTGGAGCCTGTATCACCCATCATGTATTCTTCCTGCATCTCGCCCCTGAAATAAACGCAAAGGGAAGCGATGATGGGCAAAAAGATCCACAGAGAGGATAGGCCTGTGATCAATGCCAAAAGTACCGAAAAAAACCCAAAGGCTTTTATCGCCCTTCCCGGCCTTAAATCCAGCAAATTTATGAAGTTGGTAAAAAGGGGAAATATGACTATATTGAGGAGTTGTCCCACCACACCGATACGGTACTGCATGGACAAAAAAAAGGCCACAATGACTGCGCCGAGAGCCTTTACTCCCCCGGTAGAAAAGCCTCCGCTGATGAAAACCTTGATGTGCCCCTTTAATCCCTTTACAGTTCCGTCTCCCAGGATGTCATCGATCATCCCAAGTAAGGGCATGAAAACAACGACCATCAAATACCCAAGGATCGCCTCTGCCCCTTCCTGCCATGCAAAGGGCAGAAGGCCAAGCATACAGGGAAACAGAAATGTGATTCCGGCTCCCGTCACCACCTGTTTCCCGGCATAATTCTTTACAGTAATGCCTTTGGCTGAGAACATCGCTGTAAAGAACGGAAGCGTATACCATGTGGTACCGGCTGAGATCAAGGCACATAAAAAAAACTTAAACAGTGTCATGGATGGGTCCCCGTTTCTCAAAAATCCATTTTTTCAAAAATACTCGACTGATGTCTGCAAATTGACTTGCACGATGCTTAAAACCGGCCAAATCCTTCCCAGTAAGCCGATGATGCATCTTCACATCCACTTCTTTTATCACGGCTCCGCTTTTCATAAGATCGATCGTCATCCCAAACTCTATGCCAAATCTGGGATAGAGCAAAAATTCCTGCCTTAATACCTGTCGCTTAAAGCCCCGCTGGCCGGACAGGATGCTGCTTAAATCCCTTCCTGTTAAGAATCGGATTCCCATCCTTGCCAGTTTTTTCACCAGACCAAAGCCACCCGCTCCGGCTGCATATGGGAACCTGGCAATGGTGACATCCGCTTCCCCGCGAATTAGGGGCGTGATCAGCTTCTGGGCCTCTTTGGCGCTCTCTCCCAGATCCGCATCCAAAAATAGGATGATTCTATTTTCCAGCTCCTTGAGTCCCCGCCTCAGGGCATAGCCTTTTCCTTGATTTTTTGGTAACTTTATAAGCCGCACTTCTTCTTCCCTGGCAATTTCAGCAGTCTGATCTTCGGAACCGTCATCCACCACTAAAATATCTCGAATCATTTCTATTTTTTTTAGTGCCTTCAGGGTTTCCCTCAGGTATTTTTCTTCATTATAAGCAGGTATAACTACCCCTACATCATGCAAACCATCCATCAATCCCCTGATCCCTCCTCCAGCTCCTCTCCTTCCTCGATGCCGTGGATAAAGGCGGGCAAAAACAGGGGATCCGGTAGCAGGGCATCCGATCCATCCTTGATTCCATAATTTCCATAGCTTCCCTGCAACAAGGAGATCAATGCCAGCTTCCCATAAAGGGTGTCCACATTATCGACTGTAGAAATTCCCATCTGCTTATACAGCGGTATGGCTGTATCGATAATATCCGTCGTTTCCACTGCAATCACCGGAATGCCTTTTTCATTGGCAACCCGGATAAACTCCAGGTCAAAATTCAGTCCATGATCCTCGCCGGCCGGGCTCCGGCCCCTTCCTGCCAATACCACCACATCACAACCGTCGCCGATATCCGTCAAGCTCTTGATCAAATTTAATTCCTTGAGCCTTTCTATGAGAGGAGTAGTGGTTCCGTGGTAAATACTGTATACCAGATCCTCCACGATGGAACGGTACAAATTCTCTGGAGTGTCGGTATGATAAAAAGCGCTCAAAGCCATCTCTAAATTTTCTGCCCGGCTATAGGCTTTTGTCTGAAGGGTAAAGTTGGATTCAACGGAAGCCCCCGATAGCTTAAACAAACTCATTAAATGGGAATAGGAAAATTGCTCGCTGGTTTCCACCAGGGATATCCTAAGTCCCGCCAGTTTATTCTCCACCACTTCCGTAAACAGCAATTCAGTTAAAGACTCGATGCTCCTTCGATCCTGCTCCAAAAGCTCTATTTGAGACTTTAATTGATCGCTTTCATTACGCATGCTTACGAATTTTGCTTCTATTTCCTCTGCTATGAGCCTTTGCTGGTTCTCCAGGATATCTTTGCTTTCCAGGGAAATGCCCATGAGTATCCCAAGCCCCAAGGAAAGAAAGATTCCGATCATTAAAAGCAAATAATACTTCAAGTTTAACATCGGTCCATTTCCCCTATAATCCTAAAAATATCCTAAGCCGCAGAGCCAACAAATGATAAAGTTCCCTAATGAGCGGAGACATCCTGGCGATTAGCAGAATCGGAAATAGAGCAGCCATAAAGAGGGCGATCACATAACTGGGTTTGATACGGTTTTTATACAGCTCACTGACGCCTTTTGCATCAATCACCTTGTAACCCATTTTCATTCTCAGAAGGATTGTGCTGGCCATCCCCATTCTCCCCTTTTCCAAAAAATCAATCATGTTCGTATGGCTCCCAACGGTGACAATTAAATCAGCTTTGTTCTCGTAAGCCAAAACCAATGCTACATCCTCACTGGTCCCTGGAAAGGGAAAAGGCTTGGCTTTTAGACCCAGGGATTCAA
>Ga0134092_1002421_pt1 | contig 14291 bp, 14 predicted proteins | sample 3_6taG_FD_94454 | JGI IMG/M metagenome (GOLD analysis project Ga0134092, IMG submission 94454) | Switchgrass degrading microbial communities from high solid loading bioreactors in New Hampshire, USA - 3_6_20_6_A3 metaG | ecosystem: Engineered > Bioreactor > Semi-continuous > Anaerobic >...
GTCCAGGATGAGTCTCCCGAGTACACGAACCTTTTACCCGAGCACTCCGCGGATACCGCATAGTCCGTATATGGATGCTTCATCTTCCTGAAGCTGAACCTTATGTCTCCGATGACGGGCTGTGTACTGTCTGTAATGGTTTCGAGCACGAATGCATCCTTCGCATCGAGCCGGATATACTCTTCTGCGGGCTCGGCCGGTGCATAGACCTTCATCAGCTTATTGCAGAGTCCGCGCTTTCTTCTGAGCTGTATGGCGTACTTCAGTACGAACATATCGGATATGTGGTCGCTATGGAGATGGGTCAGGATTATTGCGTCGAGTTCGTCGATGCTGATGATTTTCTGCATATTGGCCAGTACACCGTTGCCGCAGTCGATCAGTACGTTCGTGGTCCCGCTTTGCAGCAGGTAACCCGAACATGCGCTCCCCACAGCCGGATACGGGCCGTTGTTTCCAAGTACCGTCAGTTTCACGGGCTTACCCCTCCTTTACTTGAACAGGCTTTTGTCCAGGTTGGTTTTACTGAACACCAGTACCAGAATATACCCCAGGATGGCACTGAATATTCCCTGCAGCGAGTTCGGCAGCAGCTCCGCAATAGCCGCCGCCAGTCCGAAGGCTTCATCAAATATACCCAGCAGGAATGCTTCGGCAAGGAAGTATCCGGCGATCATCACGGTGGCGCCTGCCGCTGAGGAGAGGATAAGCCTGCCGTGTTCCAGCGTGCCGGACCTGCGCAGTTTCCCGGCCAGCAGCCCTGCCAGCAGTCCCTCGGCACCTTTTACAACGAGTGTGACCGGTGCAAATATCAGCGCCGCCGCAGCCACATCCGCAAGGGCTGATCCGACAGCGCCCGCGATCAGCCCGCCTGCCGGTCCCAGCAATACTGACGCGAATATTATCACAGCGTCGCCAAGGTTGAAATATCCGCCCGGCAGGATCATCGTCGGTATGCGCGTGAAATATGTCGCAAGGAAAACAAGTGCGATCATGAGACCGTTCATTATGAGTTTTTTCAGCGTGCCGTTCTTCATATCTGACCCCCGATCGGTCGTCGTCCGATGAAAAACAAATGCCTGCAGCTTCTTGCGTAATATATGGCGTCATGGATCCGGAAATTTTTGAAATAATTTTACGCGTATGAAAATCTTCTGTCAAGAGATGGTATCCATGCTGCCCGGGCTGTCACAGGACTTCATGGAGCCTTGCCGATTCGACCACGACTGCCCGTTTCTTCAGTCCACTGTATATCTCCAGTGCCCGGCCGTCCGTGTAGTCACGGCTCTGCGGATCGCTGTCTTCGATTATCACCAGCTGCGAAGCATACCCTGCGGCTTCAAGGTTCCTGATGTTCTGGGAACCAAACGGCATATCGCACAATATTGTCATATCCGCCGCCTTTACCAGTTCCACGTTTTCCCTGAAACTGTCGTCGTCTATATCGCTGAACGGCCTGCATGCCACCGTCTTTACGCCGAATATCCCGGCACACGAAAGGTCGCTGTCGCCGTGTGAAAACACACCGGCCGTTATCCTGCAGCCGAGTTCAAAAAGCTGGCGGATGACACCGGATGCAGAACCGCCTCCGCCTATCACGTGGACGATTATGTCTTTCCTGCCACGGTTTTCGCCGGATATGTGGAAGTCTATCAGGCCTGTCACCCTGTTCCTGTAAACGATGGCATCAACACCATACACCAGCCTTAGGTTTTCCCTCGTGATCACGGATTCCGGGCTGCCGTCGGCCATTATCCTGCCGTCCTTCATCATAATCAGCCTGGTGCAATAGCGCAAGGCGATCTTCAGGTCATGCACTGCCGCAATTACTGCCTTGCCGCCGTCACTCAGACCCCGGGCATTCCTGAACAGTTGCTCCACATGGGCGATGTCGAGGCTGGCAGACGGCTCGTCCAGGAGTATCAGGTCGGTTTCCTGTGCAAGCACCCTTGCAAAGAGCGCCCTCTGCCTCTCCCCTCCCGACAGCGTGTTTATTGCCCTGTTCTCAAACTTCAACGTGTCGGTATATTCCATGCACCTGCGTGCCACGGCATAGTCCCCAGGGGTCTCCGGCCTGAACCTGCCAAGCCTGTGATATCTTCCCGTCAGCACGATATCCAGAACGGTGAACGGGAACATCACAGTGGTGTCCTGGTGCAGCATTGCAACCTTTGAAGCGATCTGCCTGCCGGTCATCGTCCGTATGTTCCTGCCGTAAAGTTCGATGGTCCCGGTTCCCTTATTTATTCCGTTGATGCATTTCAGAAGAGTGGTCTTTCCGGCTCCGTTCGGTCCTATAAGGCCGATGAATTCACCCGTGTCCGCTTCGAATGAAATATCTTTCAGGATATGGACGCCGTCTGTATGGAAATCCAGGTTCCTGACCCTGAGCAGCCTGGCGTCCTGTCCGCTGACACCGGATCCTGGCATTCCAGCAGTCAAAACACCTCACCGCCCTTCCTTGTCCTGATCAGCAGGTAGAGAAAATAAGGCGCTCCGAGCATTGCTGTTATTATACCTACATGTATCTCCCCGTTAGCAGGCATCCGGCCAAGGATGTCGCATCCGGTAAGGAATATCGCTCCTCCCAGAGCGCTGGCAGGTATTAGCAGACGATGGTCCGGGCCTGCGATCAGCCTCATTATATGTGGAACTATCAGTCCCACGAAACTGACTGGTCCGCACACGGATATGGTCACTGCAGTGATGAACGATGTTATAAGGAGCAGCAGCTTCCTTGTTCGGGAAGGTTCAAGCCCAAGGGACTGAGCCTCCTCATCGCCCAGCTGCAGCAGGTTCAGGTCGCGTGAAAACATCGCAAGGACGGCCAGCAGCACCAGTACCGGATAAGTCACGAGCCTTACCTGCTCCCACATCATGCCGCTGAGGCCGCCCATCGTCCAGAAGACATACCTGCGTACTTCGTAGGTGTTGCTCCTGATAAGTATGAACTGGGTGACCGCGCCTATGAACGTGCTCACAGCGATTCCCGACAATATCAGCGTCAGCGGCGCTATCTTCCCCTTGCGCAATGACAGCAGGTAAATGACCGTCACTGCACCAAGCGCCCCTATGGCCGCAAACATCGGCATGGTATAAATGCTTCTGGCTGCAGCTCCCGTCGTTATTGCAACGATGGCTCCAAGCCCGGCACCGCTTGAGACTCCAAGCACACCCGGATCGGCCATGGGATTCCTGAACAGTCCCTGCATCACCGTGCCGCACGCCGACAGGGCCGCTCCGGCGACACAAGCCACAATGACCCGCGGGAGCCTGACCCTGAATATGATGGAGACCTGCTCCTCAGGGAGTGTCGGATCATTTATAAGGCCGACATTGTCAAGTATTATCCTGAACGACCTGCCGAGCGGCACATATACCGCTCCCAGCGCCACTGCCAGGATTATCGTGAACACAAGCAGCGCTGCCATTACCGGCAGTACTACGCTCATTTTTTTGTAAACAGTGAAGTTGCCCATTTTTGACCTCTTGCTTGTATATTCCTTCGTTATTTCTTCATGTTCGCAAGTCCTGCGGACGCTAAGCGATACACGACTCTACCCAGGCGTAAAAAAGAAGCCCGTATTTTATGTTCCGAATTACCGGTTTCCATCTTACCCGGCAATGTCTCCCGCGTCAGTTTCCGCTTCCCTCTTCGAACAGTTCAGGGTAAGCCGCCTTTGCCACATCCTCAACAGCGAGCACTACGTAATGCGATATGGCGCTTATATGAGGATTCGGGACGGAAATGATCCTGTTGTTTTTTACGGCACTCACGGTCTGCAGGCTCGGATCATTCACCAGCGAATCCCTCATGCTTTCGAACGAATTGCCGGCGTCATAATACCACGACGGCAGGATTATTATATCAGGGTTGAATTCGATGATCTTCTCCCTGGAAATCATAGGCCAGCCTTCTATGCCTGCACGTGAAATAACGTTTATCAGCCCTGCCCTGGTCACTATATCGTCGAAATTGGTGCCTTTGCCGCTGCTGCCGAGTTCGCCGTAATCCATCACCGTGAGCCGCTGTTCAGGTTTGAGGGCGGAAAGTTTCTCCTCGACAGCTCTCAGTTTCTCATCCATCCAGCTGATAATCTCCCGCCCCTTCTCATCTTCTCCTACAAGATGCGCCAGTTCTGCAATGACCGCCCTCTGCTCGTCGATATTGTTTGGCGTTCTGAAGGCATACACGGTTATTCCCGAATCCCTGAGCTGCTTGATGTAATTCACGTCCGCCCAGGTATCCAGGATTATCAGGTCAGGTTCGAGGGCTATGATTTTCTCGATCTGGTCCATCGTCGTCCTGGTACCGACACCCCTGGCTTCGGCGGCAATATTCGAGATACCTTCGTCATCGGCATACCTGGTCAGCGAAACGATCCTGCTTTTGTCGACCAGGCTCAGCAGTATCTCGTCAGAACCTAGCGTAAGTGAAACGATCCTTTGCGGCGGGTTTTCAAGCGTCATTGCATCTCCATTGGCATCGGTCACTGTGAGCGGGAATTTCGCAGATGCATCAGTACCGGATTCCGGCGAACCTGTCTCCGACCCGTCTGAAGCATTCCCGGATCCCGGCGATCCATCTCCTGTTCCGTCAGCGGTAACATTTCCGGATGCAGCAACTGCGGTATCGGACTCTGACTGGATACCGGCGTTTGCACCAGTACTGCCCGCCCGCTCCTGTCCCGAGCAGCCTGGCAGTGCAGTAATCAGGATTATCAGCGCCACCATAAGGACGGCAACTCTGCAGATCCTGCGTGAATTTTTGCTCCTGTTTGGAATCTTGCTGAAGGTGTATTTCAAGTTTCTCTTATTTATCTCAGTCATTCCTTTTACCTCCCCGACAAAATTTACTTGCTTATTCAGCCTTCGTCACTTGGTTTTGCCTTCGCCACGTGGTATGCTGCAGGTTCCGTTTTCAGGACGGCAGTCTGCCTGCGCGGCGAGGCTGGAAAAGCCACGCTAAAATTCGATGCCTTTTCTCGCCTGTATCCCTTTTTCAGCCGGATGTTTCACTGCCCTGATCTCAGACACATAGTCGGCAAGCCCGACCAGTCCGTCGTCGGCAATCCTGCCGGTCAGCACGAGTTCCAGCTTGTCCGGCTTGTTTTTTATGAAGCTGACCAGTTGCTCCCTGTCGAGCATGCCGGCTGAAACAGCTCCCAGAACCTCATCGAGTATCAGGAGGTCGCATTCGCCGTTCCGTGCTGCATCGGCGGCGCAGTTGAAGAGTTCCTGCTGCTCTGCGGCAGCCCGGTTTTTTTCATCCCTGTCCATCTGCCAGGTGAACTTCCCCGATTCAGTTCCCCTGCGAAGCACAAAGTCAGGCCCGAGCGATTTCAGGCTGTACATCTCGCCCGTGGGGATACTTTTCAGGAACTGCACCATCAGCACTTTCATTCCCCGGCCGCATGCCCTGACTCCCAGGCCTATTGCAGCAGTCGTTTTTCCCTTGCCGTCGCCCATGTAGATATGTACAAGACCTTTCATGATTCCTTTCCTTTCCTGAGGTTTTTTATCCCTCATGAATTTTCCGGACCTGCTCTTACCGGCAGAAATCTTCCCGGACAGAACGGTTCATCTAAACCGGCCTGTTCTTCCTGCCGGAAGTCTTTTCAGGTCCCTGAATGGACTGGCTATATTCCTTCCAACAGGGAGCACTTTTCACAAAAGAAGAAGTACGTGTCACAAAAGGAGATGCTCCTGCAATCCCGAAATGTTCAGTGCAGCACGCTGCTGCCTGACTTACCGGGCCCGTCCAGAGCCAACATGATGTGAAAAGGCCTCCCGACAGAAGGTCAGGAGGCTCCAACAGACACAAACGGATACTTATCAGCCATCCGACACACCCCCTATCTCTCGTAGAGTTACGGTGTTGATGCACAGGCAGGTCTTCTGGCTCAAGCGTCATCGCTCTGCCACCCTTCCCGGTTGCCCAGTGGTTATGTGACAGAACTCTTCTAATACAGCGGCGGGACCGCGCGGGATTCACACCCGACTTCCCTGTTCGAGCTTCCGCTCTGCACCGGCCTTGTGGCCGGATACCTGTACATGTATATTAAGTTTTTCATGACATCTAATAGTTTACACCATTACGTCACAGATTTCAACCGGAGATTTCCGGGATGGTTTCCCCGATAAACATATCACCCGGCTGCGCAGTTGTGTCAGCTAATTCGTGTGATATTTCCAGGTCTTATGGTTCAAGGATCCTTATCACATTGACGACCTCTTTGACAGACTTCATCGACTTCAGCCCGTCGATCCTTTCCGATAGGCTCGATTCCGTCATTTTGGAAGTCGTGAATGCCAGTTCATTATCGATACCTTTTATATCCGCATTGATATATTCCACATGACCGAATATCTTAGCGATATCAGCAGCCGCATCGGACCTGTCCCTGACTGCCGCCCTGACCAGGCACCTGGTGACGCTTTCGCCGAAAGGCACCATATTGTCAGTCTTCCTGCGCTGCCAGACCATTTTTGTACGCTCGTTATGCTTCACTATATCGATCACGTCAGCCACAACGGCGCTAGCCGTAGGCAGCTTGCCAGCGCCTCTTCCGTAGAACATGGCGTCCCCGATTGCGTCTCCGCTGACAACGATGGCGTTGAATACATCCTCGACGCCGGCAAGAGGGTGTTCCTTGCTTACGACTGCAGGCGATACGCGGGCAAAAATCCTGTCCCCTTCCCTCCTGCTGACCGCTATAAGCTTTATCACGGAGTTCATTGCATCCGCATACAGCATATCCGCAAGTGTTATCCCTGATATTCCCTCGGTATGGATCCTGCTGCAATCCACGTATTCATTGTACGCGATGGATGACAATATGGCGATTTTCCTGCAGGTATCATGCCCTTCTACGTCGGCGGTAGGATCCGCTTCGGCATAACCGTTCTGCTGCGCATTCCTCAGAGCTTCTTCGAAGCTGCAGTTTTCCCTCCGCATCTTTGTGAGTATATAGTTGGTGGTTCCGTTCAGTATTCCCGTGATGCCGTTTATGATGTTTGCGGCAAGGCACTGGCTCAGAGGCCGTATTATGGGTATGCCTCCGCCGACACTTGCTTCGAAGAGATAGCTCACGCCGTTGTCGGCCGCCAGTTTCAGAAGTTCGGGACCATGGACGGCAACAAGCTCCTTGTTCGAAGTAACTACATGCTTTCCTGCACTGAGCGCTCTTTTGGTGAATTCCTGCGAAGCGCCTGTGCCGCCTATGGTTTCCACGACTATTTTAATCTCAGGATCGCCAAATATCTCCTCCGGATCTTTGGTGAGTTCACGGTCCGGACTATCCGGGAAGTCCCTTATGTCAAGTATTTTCTTTACCCTGATCTGTTCTCCTGCCCTGTCGGCTATGCTTTGGCCGTTTTTCCTTATCACTTCGGCTACACCGGAACCGACCACTCCGTATCCAAGTATCGCTATATCCATGATATCAGCCTCCTTACGTCAGTCCCTCGCAAGTATCTGCTGTTTCCGGACGCCTTCTATCTCCGCGATGCTCTGCATGAGTTCATCCAGGTCCATCGTCATGCCTGTGGTGGAAATCGATATGGTAACGTCCGCAAGGCCGTTTATCGGCACATTCTGGTTTATCGTGATGATATTCGCCTTTGCCTCGGCGATCTTGTTGATGATCCTTGAAAGTATCCCCGAAAAATCCTCCACGGCAAAGTACAGTGTTATCACCCTGCCCCTGGAAGTTTCATAGAACGGGAATACATGATCCCGGTATTTATAAAAGGCACTCCGGCTCAGACCCACTGCCGCGACCGCTTCATTTACCGTCCTGGCCTTGCCGGAACTCAGCATCTTCTTGACTTCGATCACTTTTGTGAAAACTTCCGGAAGGACCTCTCTGTCCACCAGCAGGTATGTCGATCTGTTATCCATGTCTTTCACCTGGCTACGATAGGCGCCTGTTCATGTCCACCGCAGACGCACATTTGTGTTTCGTTTGTGTAATATTAACACATATTCAATACAAAATCAATATAGAAAATAAAAAAGGACCGGCTGATTTCCGGTCGATTCTCACCCGGAGCCTGTCCTGTCAGATACGCCGCAGCAACGGGCTGCCCAAGTTCCAGTCCGCATGTTTCAGCGTTTCAGTTACTGCGTTCCAGTGTTCAACCTTTCTGAATTCTCCTGTGTTCCGGCGTTCCGTCATATCAATCCGTATCAGCTACGCTTCCGCCGGTGCCGTCATAAACGACACGCGTCTGATTGTTTTTCATGAACGACTGCTCCCACCTGGATACATATTCGCCCAGGCTCCACTCTGCCATTATCACGGCGCTGCCTTCCTCGAGCAGGATCCTTGCCAGCGGCTCATCCGCCAGCTTTTTCCCGTCTATGGAATACAGCAGTATATGGCTCCTCGTCAGGACGACAGCCAGGTCCCTGTTGGGCGAGGTGTATATGTCGACGGCGTTCGGAAGCTTGTCCTTCATCTCCTTCCATGGCACATGGAGCACGTCGTATGCGACCATGTTGGACGGCGGGATGAGATTGAGGTTGAAATCCATGTAAGGCAGGTTGCCCTGGCGGTCCGGATCTATCCTTCCCTTGAAGAACCAATGGCCTGTTTTCCTGTAAAGAGCAAAGTTCTTCTGCTGTTCATCATCATCGAGGATGACGATACCCTCGTATCCTGAATTCACCAGCACTTCCGTTATGGCGTTTTCCATCGCCATTGTCCCGTTTTCTCCCGCCATATCAGATATCTTGATGCCGTCGACATTCATCAGGTTATCCACGGGCAGCGTCCTGAGATTTTTTTCATATACCGCGCCCGCATTGTCGCTGGCTGTGTCATAAATAGTGTTTTCGACGCAGGCATAATCATTTCCTACATATATGATCGCCCTGCGGATCCTGGTCTCCATCCTTGCCGAAACATTTTCAAAGCCTGCTTCCGAAGTCCTGGGCCTGGCCTTGCTGGAAGTGTTCGTGACCTTAAAAGCACGCAGCGTGTCCTCGACGCCCTGCGGTCCCATTTTTTTCTCAACCAGCAGCTTCCAGAAGCCGTCCATCCTCGGCAGGTATATATCGTCGGCATAGAGTACAGGCCTGATTTCACCGTTTATGCATGATATCCAGTAGGTCCCGTACCTGTAATCTCCCAGACCGTCAGAAGTCTGGACGGGGACACGCACACCCAGCAGAAGTCCCGAGCGCACGGGCTGTTTCTGCGCTATTGCTTCCTGAGCCTCCGATGCCATGGTATCCTGCGCTGTTACTGCCTGTATGCCGCCGACATCGTCGGATACCTTTCTCATTACGTAGTAGCGGTCGTCGATGACCGCGATTTTCTCATCATTCGAATCTACTATGAACTCGAACAGGAAACTGTCCTTCGAATAGACATTGACGACAAATATCTCATTGTTTTCGTAGTTCAGGTTTTTCAGGATTTCCCAGTTTTTATGGAGGAAGTATTCGTGAACATTGACGCGCCTGATCTTGTAGCTTATACCGGTAAAGATCTGTCCGCCATAAAGCATGGTGTCGTGCGTAAAACAGACCTTCTCACCGGTCAGGCTGTCATCCGCATCCGATACGGCAGTTATATCATCTGCAAGGCGCCTTTCAAGCACCCATGTCCCCGCAGCAGGTACCGCCATATTTACCGGGCTGATTATCCTGTCCGTGCTTTCCGGCACCGCCTGCGAACACGCGGAAAGCGATATCGCCATCACCAGCATCAGCATGATGGCACGGTATGACCTGTGTTTCGGATTGCCGTGATGCGCTCTTCTGCGGCACAAAATTTTGTGATCAAATTTTCTGCTGTGCTGTTTTTCCATCATGCCGCACCGCCTTCCATGACACATGGTATCCGTATCACGACCTTGGTGCCTTTGCCTTCGCTGCTGTATATATTCAGGCTTCCGCCCATCATCCTCACTATCTCGTCGCATATGGACAGCCCCAGTCCGCTTCCCAGCCTGCTGTTCTTCCCCTTGAAAAACTTTTCCTTTATATACGGCAGCTCGTCGGCCGGAATGCCGCATCCGGTGTCGCTCACCGTGAAGATCACCTCTCCGCCGCTGACGACGGTCTTGAACAGGACGCTCCCGCCGGCAGGGGTAAACCTGAATGCATTGTCGAGTACGTTGATGATGACCTGCTTCAGCCTGTTGCCGTCACTCACTATCTCAGGCAGCTGTCCTTCCACCTCTACGCTGAAATGCAGCCCGTCCCTGGCAGCCCTGGGCGCAAGCTGCCTTCCGACCGTGTCGACGAATTCCTCCAACTGGACGTTTTCCTTTTTTATAGTCATCTTGCCCGAGACCAGCCTTGAGAAATCCAGCAGTTCCTCCACCATTGCCGTGAGCCTGTCGCATTCGTTTTCTATTATGTCGAGCCCGGTCTCGTGCAGTTCTCTGTCTTCACCGCTGACCTCCTTCAGCGTAACGGCCCAGCCTTTTATCGAAGTAAGTGGAGTCCTGAGTTCATGGGAAATGGAAGATATGAATTCATTTTTCATCCTGTCCCTTTTTTCTATCTCTTCTGCAAGGTAATTCAGGGTATCGGACAGCTTGCCGATCTCGTCGTTGTATGTTTTGGAGCTCCTCGCCCGGAAATCTCCCGACGCCATGCGGGCTGCCGCATCCGTCACCCGTTTCAGCGGATTGACGATGGTGCTTGAGAGCAGGAAACCGAGCATTATCGACATGACAGCAACCACGGCTCCTATAATCATGAAGATCCTGGAGACCGACCTGACGTCCTCGTCCACACCCCTGAGTGAACTTATGAAACGCAGCACTCCCACGGTTTTGCCGTCAGCCGTGAGCGCAGCCGAAACGGCCATCACGCCGTAACTGTCGTAGGGTACCTTTCCTGTCCATGAACCTCTGCCTGTTTCGAGGGCCTTTTCCACGTCCGGCATCCTCACGTCATCATCAGGCATATAACCTATGGAGTCCATCAGCACCCTTCCATCGGTATCGATGATCTGGACCTGCGCAGAAGTCTGCTTCCAGAACGTATCCACATTGTTCATCACATTCTCTTCGAGAGAGGCGTCGGAAAAGTACCTGGAATACATCTCGCAGGCAATCTTAAGCTGGCTGTGGATGCCTGCCTCCAGGTTGTTGTAGTAGTTGACGCGCACGATGTTGATGATGAGAGCTTCCATCACAAGGACTGTCAGCAATATTATCAATATGAAGCCAAAGGTCATTCTGCTCCTGATACCAAGACTCATCATGGATTCTCCCCGGAACCTGTCATCTGTCGCACCATCTGTAGCCGTATCCCCATACGGTCTCGATATATTTGGGCTTTGACGGGTTGTCCTCGATTTTCTCCCTGATCCTTCTTATATAGACATCCAGCGTTTTCAGATCGCCGAAATAGTTCTTCCCCCAAACCGCGCTGAAAAGCTCATTTCGGCTCAACGCCCTTCCGACATTCGACATGAACATTTTCAAGACGGCAAATTCGGTCGGCGTAAGTTCTATTTCCACATTATCCTTGTAAAATTTCTGCGATTTCAGATCCATTACCAGGTTTTTATAGACGAGCGGCTCATCATCCGGTGCCTTCATGCGCTCTATCCTTCTCAGCACGCTGTTTATCCTTGCTGTCAGTTCCCTCGGGTTGAACGGTTTGACCATATAGTCATCAGCGCCTATTTCAAGGCCAGTGATCCTGTCAATATCCTGACCGCGCGCAGTCAGCATGATAATGATGAGTTCCGGCATCTCGTCACGAAGCTTTTTGCACACCTCGAACCCGTCGATGCCGGGCAGCATCACATCCAGCACCATGACCTCCGGTCTGCATGCCCTTGCCATTTCCAGGGCTTTTTCGCCGGTCTCGGCTTCAAGTACAGCAAAACCGCTCCTTTCCAGGTTGATGGCTATGAATTTTCTGATCGATGCTTCATCTTCGACTACCAGTACCTTGGTTTTTGCCTCGCTCATCATAATGACCCCATTTACATGATGACAGATAAAATGAACTGATACCCTAATTCTACAATATTTTCTCCTGTTGTTCCATGGGATCCCTGAAAATTCGATTTCATGCAGGTTTTGCGGAATATCAGCCGGATACCTGTTATCCGGGCACTACTTGCATCAGCTCAGGAAATCATTTTGGATGCGCCGGCCTGCTGCCGCAGGACCTCCACGGCTGTCCGGTATATGCAGGCGAACAGATCGCTGTCAACGGCATCTGATGTCAACATTTCAAATACCCTGACAAAGACATCCTGCGCAAGCTGGCAGGCTTCGGACTCATTCGCGCAGTTGAGAAGCAGGTAATTGTAGACAATACGCTGATGTGGAGCCGTCAGCTCTTCAAAGGCTTTGACACTGCCTTTTCTGGCCATTTTCAGGAGTTGTCCTTCGTGCTTGTTCATGATCCCGCATCCTCCATAATAATCATACGATTTTATCGAAAACAATAATTTAACAATTGGTTAAAATTTTCATTTATTACAAAACGAATAATGTGTCAAATTTTTGCTTAATTGCGCAGCCACGTTGTGCTATTATAGGTATTAATGCAAAAAGCAATGTATCATTCGACGCTGGGAGGGATAAAATTGTCAGAAAAAATAAGTGAAATAGCAGATCGTATCAGGGAACTCAGGGAAGTCTCCGGGATCTCGGCCGGGTCTCTGGCTGAAAAGCTCAATATTCCGGCAGATTTGTACATGCGGTATGAAAACGCCGAGGAAAGCGTGCCCATATCGACGTTGTACCAGATAGCAGGCATCCTCAGGGTGGACATGACGGAACTGATGACAGGAAACACTCCCCGGCTGCATAGCTACTGCCATATTAAAAGCGGGGAAGCTCCGTACATCGAGCGCTACAAAGGCTACAAATTCCAGAGCCTCGCTTTCAGTTTCATGAACAGGAAGATCGAACCTCTTCTCGTGACGATAGACCCGGAGGAAAACAACAAAAACATGTCACTGGTTACCCACCCCGGGCAGGAATTCAACTTTGCTCTCGAAGGCCGGATAAAGGTAATACTCGGAGGCAAGGAGATAATACTCGAGCCCGGCGACTCACTGTATTTCGATCCTTCCATCCCTCACGGCCAGACCGCGGCGGATGACAAGCCGTGCAAATTCCTGACAGTTATTTTCAACGATAAACTATGACCTGACATAAATATATGGAAAAGGAGTTAATGCACAAATGCTTGAGAGATTTCTACCCCGGCAGAATTTTGATTCATATGAAGATTTCAAGGAAAATTACAGGGTGATCCTTCCGGATAACTTCAACTTCGCCTATGATGTTGTCGACGAATGGGCCCGTCAGTCCTCGAATGCGCGGTCACGGCAGCGCCTGATCCCATAAGGGGGCAGGTAGTAAAAGCGACCATCGTGCTTGCAAAAGGTTGGGAGCCCAGTGAAGGCCTCATAAAGGAGCTGCAGGAACATGTCAAAACAGTGACCGCTCCGTATAAATACCCCAGGATCATCGAATTTGTGGACGAGCTTCCCAAAACGATAAGCGGCAAAATAAAAAGGAAGGAAATCAGGCAGCAGGATATGGAAAAGTACTGATAAAAAAAGGGGGTCTGAAATCCCCCTTTTTTGTATCCTTTTTTCCCGTATTGCTTTTCCACTTTTACGTTCAGCGCTCTTTTCACTTTCCCGTCCGGCCGTAATACATGCGCTTTCGCTCCGGTTATTCCGTCTTGATCGCTTCCAGTGCGCTCAGCTTCATTGCGCGCCTTGCCGGCATGAAACCTGATATGATGCCGACCATCGTGGCAAAGACCAGCGCTGCCAGTGCAAGCCACGGCGGTATCAGCGAAACGATGCTGTCCGAAGGATCGCCATAATAGTACCCGCCTCCGAACAGGCCTCCCGCATATCGGTTCAGAAGCACTGAAGCACCATAGCTGAAGCCTATCCCGAGCAAGCCGCCTATAAACCCTATCAGTGCGGCTTCAAAGAGGAACAGGTTCCTTATGTCGCCGAGCATGCAGCCGAGAACTTTCATTACGCCGATTTCCCTGGTCCTTTCGTATATGGACATGACCATGGTGTTCGTGATACCTATCGCTGCTATTAACAGCGATATGGCTCCTATACCGCCGAGTACGGTCTGCATTGTCGCCGCCGTATCCTGCATGCTCTTCAGGATGTCGAGCAGGCTGTAAGTGCCATAACCCATATTCTTGATTTCCTCCTGCACCCTTTCAACATCCTTCATATCTTTTACCTTGACCTTTACCTGCCAGTAGCCATCGTCCATACTGCTGGAGCCACGTCCGCCCTGGGCCCGTTGGTTTTCCTTTA
>Ga0134092_1002425_pt1 | contig 14288 bp, 14 predicted proteins | sample 3_6taG_FD_94454 | JGI IMG/M metagenome (GOLD analysis project Ga0134092, IMG submission 94454) | Switchgrass degrading microbial communities from high solid loading bioreactors in New Hampshire, USA - 3_6_20_6_A3 metaG | ecosystem: Engineered > Bioreactor > Semi-continuous > Anaerobic >...
AGGGTCAAGATGAACTCGCTTACGCTCGCCCTTGATTTCCCCGGAATACTTTCAAATATCGATGTGCCGTGCTTGCCATTCGGAGTTATCAGATAGATTTTGCGAACTTATATTGACACTAACGGGAATCGCAAGCCAGATCTTTTTTTCTATATTAAAAAGCATCAAGAAAACGCAAACCGCTGCAAAAGCAAGAGCCCACAATGCACCATACCAAGGCGGCATGTGTTGCTTTTTCAGCTCCAAAATGATCCCCGCCAGTGCAATAGGAATGCTCCACACCAGAACAATTCCAAAAAAGCCTAAACCATACGAAGGAGCCTTAAAATAATATAATATGCTTGTAACAGCAGGTAAAATATTGAATATGATACGAAACGCCCTGAATACCTTGACTGATTGATCCAATTTCTTCAATGCATGATAATAATCTTCCAATAATTGGGATATCACTTCTCTATGATGATCCGGGATATCAAGCTGTAAAAGACTGTTCAATTTGCTTTCATAAGGGGACTCTCTATATGGATTTTTACAAAACTCCCCTATTTCCTCTTGAATGCCGGTGAGCACTTGGTCCCGTGTGGTATTTGCATTGTATTTCTCAAACCGATCTGTTTCTATCGATATACATTTGGACAAGGTCTCATAATAAAGAAATGCATCTTTTTGCTTAGCTGCTTCCCTGAAATACTTCATTAATTCCTTTATGGCAAGCAGATAACCATGGTTCATCCCTTCAATAAGCCAATCGACGGCTTTTTGGTTATTACCCTTTTGAAGTTCAAGCTCATACAGCCCTACATAAGCATGATACCGGTCATGCTGTGCCGCTTGCTGCAAAAAATATTCTGCCTTTTTCAAGTCTACAGCCTGACTAGCAAAGGGCTCCAGGATTTCAAAAGCCCGTTCGTAATCCTGGGCTTTATAATACCCCACAGCCTCTAGGTATTTCTCCTGCAATGACTTTTCACGGCTATTGTCTAAACGAGCCTCTGCATCTGCAGCAATCGTGATTCCCATAGACAGGCTGTCAATGGCTTCCTCAATTTGTGTTTGCAGTTCAAAAGCTCTTTTTTCCGCGCGTCATCCTGACAACTTTGGATTCGCTCCAGGTATTCAAGATTTTTTTCACGAAGCTGCTCCAAGGTCTCCTCCGGAGAAAGATCCGGTTTGATTCCAAGCTTTTTAAGTAAATCGGTCATGTTTTCTAGCCCCTTCCTCCTGTCAGTTTATTTCATAGTCCGCTATCAGTCCCATAAGCCGGTTCAGTTCCTCATCATCCATGTTAGCGTCTCGCTTGATCGTGTATTCCTTAGATAAGTGAACAGCCGGTATTTCTAAATAAACGTGGAGGAGCTGATTTTTATCAAGGGCCAGTTTGATTTTTACTTCAGTTGTGGCCGGAAGCCCCTCCGGAAGATCAATCACAGATGTAAATAAAATCGTCACATCGCTCAGTTCTTTGAATTCCCCCTCGGTGACCGACAACTCTATGGCTTTTTGGTTGTTTACCATCGTATAAAAAGTTTGCTCAATTTCACAAGGAAGAGGTGAATTATGAGAAATGAGAATATGGTTGACCTTTTGTTTATTTTGAAGATTGTCAATGACCACAATTCCAATGCTGTGGGAGCACACATCGATGATACTGGCTTGGCCTCCGCCCAGCATATTTGCATATAAAGCCGCACCCAAAGCTACGGCCTCATCCGGGTTTACTTCTTTGGAGGGCTGCTTTCCGGTCAAAATCTGTAATTGCTGCGCAATATAGGGAATTTTACTGGAGCTGCCGACCAGTATGATTTTATCGAGATCATCAAAAGTGAGCCCAGCATCCCTCATGGCCTTTTTCACTGAGATCTCAGATCTACTGTAGAACTTTTTCACTTTCTCTTCAAAGAACTCCCGCGTAATGGTAATATTCTCCTTAATCCGTCCAACCTTCAGGACAATGCTAGCACAGTTTTTACTGCTCAACTGTATTTTGCAGTTTTCAGCCTTTAGGAAAAGTTCTTGATATTCTTCCAGGTACTCTTCCCCTTCCAGGTCGATTCCATACTTTTCCATAAAATAGTCACAGACATAGTCAACGATATCCTGGTCGAAAAATTTTCCGCCGACATTGGCCAATCCATGGGTGCTCTTCACCACAATATCGCCCTGATCCATATGCAGAACCGTCACATCAAAGGTGCCTCCACCCAAATCATAGACCATCACATTCCCTTTTCCGCTTAAGTGAAGCTTATGGGCATAATATATCGCGGCAGCAGTGGGTTCATTAATCATGGCAAGCAAATGAAGCCCGGCTATTTTGGCTGCATCTTCCGTTGCTTTCCGCTGGGCGTCTGTAAAATAGGCCGGTATTGTTATCACCACACCTTCTATCTCTTGCCCAATGTATTCGCTTGCATCGTTGACGAGCTTTCTCAGTATGAACGCCGAAATCTCTTCAGGGGTATAGCTTTTTCCGTTGGAAATAGGAAATTCAATCTTCTTGCCCATGTAATTTTTTACCGTTGAAATAACCCGATCGGGATATAAGATACTGTTTTCCTTTGCCGTCTCCCCTACGATGACCCTGTTATCCCCTTCAAAGAAAACAACGGACGGCATCAAACGTCCGCCCTCTTTGTTTATAATGATCTCCGGTTCACCGGCAGCATTGACATATGCACCCGCAGAAAATGTTGTTCCCAGATCGATACCAAGTCTCATAGAGCATTACCTTTCTAGGTATTTTTTGTACCGATAAGCATTAATAAAAAGATTATAAAGCATATAGAATAAGCTTTTCAAGCTAAACATAGTATTTTTCGATAATGTGTATAGCAATGCCAATTCATCTGCAGCGGTTTCTCCGGTCACCGCTCCTTCCATTTGCAACCTTGCCAGCTATCCCTTTCTTTAAGCTCCCTATCAATGCCGGATAATACTCTGAGCTTGTCCAGGCTCCACCTGGGTTCTACAAGCAGCTCTTTCACACCGTCCCCCGTAGCTCGGTGGATCACCATGCCCGGAGGCAAAATTTCCAGGGCATCCACAATCATTTTGATATATTCCTCCCGGGTTGGCAGGGGAAATGGGTGACGAGTGTAATATTCATAAAGGTCTGTATCCTTTTGAATATACAGCATATGGAATTTCACTCCCCATAGGCCGAGCCCGGCAATAAACCTAACCGTTTCCTGGACATCTTCAGCGTTCTCTCCCGGCAAGCCAATAATGAGATGCACAACCGTTTTGATATTTCTGCTTTTGAGCTTTTCAACCCCTTTTATAAAGCAGGATAGATCATAGCCCCTCCGGATAAAGGCAGCCGATTTGGGGTGAATGGTCTGCAGTCCAAGCTCCACCCACAGGTAAGTTCTTTTTGACAAGTCTTCAAGCAGCTCCACCACATCATCCGGCAAACAGTCGGGTCTTGTCGCCACCGCCAGTCCCACTACATCTTTGGCTGATAAGGCGGTCTCATACTGCTTTTTCAGGTAATCCAAAGGAGCATAGGTATTGGTATAGCTTTGGAAATAGGCGATATATTTGCTGTTCGGCCATTTGGAATAGAGGAGTCTTTTCTGCTCCTCTATTTGCTCCGGTATACCGGCCTCCCTTTTTCCTGCAAAGTCACCGGAGCCTTTTTCGCTGCAAAAAATACATCCCCTGCTGCCTATGGTCCCGTCCCTGTTGGGACAGGTAAAACCACCATCCAGGGAGAGCTTGATTACCTTTTGGCCGAATGTCTGCTTTAGTTCATAATCCAGGGTATGATACCTTTTGTCATACCATTTCACTTTATCACCCCATTGTTTCCGTCAAGGAATATCTTCTTCGCAACCTGCATCACTGGGCAAATAAAGCCACCATTTGGGTTTGCCTTCCTATCAAGTGTCAACCTGCCCCGGCCTTAATACGGCCATCCGTTTTATGATACAGTATATCATAGCAAAAGCACTCTGTCCCCTATTCTTATCCACACTCATTACGTGAAAATGCAGTTGAATTATGGAGCGCCCCGGTAATAAAATAAGATATAATCGCAGGAACAGAAGAAATATGGTTAGCTTGGATAAAAGAAAGGAGTAAAGTTGCCATGAAGAATCATATAAATCTTGGGCTAATCGGTCTCAGCGGGCGCGGTTTGGGCTTGCTTTCCATCCTGAACCGTATGGAAGATATTACAATCTCTGCCGTCTGCGACAAATATGAAGACAGGCGGGAGCTGGCCGCAAAAAAAGTAGAAGAAGCCACCGGCATTCGCCCGTTTTCCACCGGCAATTACAAGGAAGTCCTTGCTCTTGATGAAATTGATGCGATCATTATAGCCACCTCCTGGGCAGATCATGTCCGCATAGCCATCGATTCCATGAAGGCGGGCAAATACGTCGCATCCGAAGTAGGTGGAGCTTATTCGATCGATGAATGCTGGGAACTGGTCAAGACCCATGAAGAAACCGGTATCCCTTGCATGATGCTGGAGAATTGCTGTTACGGAAGGGAGGAATTGATGGTTCTCAACATGGTAAAGCAGGGCTTGTTTGGTGAGGTGGTCCACTGCCAGGGCGGATACCGCCATGACCTCCGCGATGAAATCACCATGGGCCGTGAAAACCGTCACTACCGCCTTGCCAACTACCTGCATCGAAACTGTGAAAATTATCCCACCCATGCCCTTGGCCCAATAGCCAAGATTTTGAATATCAATCGCGGAAATCGCATGCTGGTCCTCACTTCCATGGCTTCAAAGGCTGCAGGCCTTCATGATTATATTCTAAGGGAAAAGGGGCAAGACTATGACTTGTCCGATTACAGATTTGCCCAGGCTGATATCGTCACAACCGTGATTAAATGCGCCCACGGAGAAACCATTTTATTGACCCTGGATACCACTCTGCCCCGCCCCTATTCCAGAGACTTTCGGGTCCACGGCACAAAGGCCATGTATATGGAGGAAAACAACTCCTTATTTATCGACGGCGTACATAACCAGTTCCACTATACCTGGAAAAAGCAATGGAATAATGTAGAGGAGCTTCGCAAGAAATATGATCACCCCCTGTGGCGAAACTATAACCCTTCTGCCAATGACGGCCACGGCGGGATGGATTATTTGGTCCTCAGGGCTTTTATTGACAGTGTAAAAAGGCAAGTGCAAACTCCGATCGATGTCTATGATATGGCTTCTTGGATGAGCATTAGCGTTCTGTCGGAACAGTCCGTTGCCATGGGAGGCCATCCCGTTGCCATACCGGACTTCACCAGCGGCAGATGGATCAGCCGAGAACCGGCTCCGGAGGGCAAATACTGCCTGGCAAAGGTATGCGAAGAGTAGATTTGGCATAAAGAAAAGGTGCTGAGAGATCCTCTTGGCACCTTTTCCTTTTCTACTCATCAATTAATCAACTGCAAGAAGGCACTCAATTTCAACGAGGGCATCCTTCGGAAGCCTTGCCACTTCGACACAGGTCCTGGCGGGAAAATCCTCTGTAAAGTACTTCTGATAGACTTCATTCATAGCCGCAAAATCGTTCATATCCTTGATAAAGACGGTTGTCTTTACCACCTTGCTCTTATCGGCTCCTGCAGCTTTAAAAAGCTCCAACAGATTTTTCAGTACCTGTTCTGTCTGAGCCTTAATGCCGCCATCTACTATCTTCCCCGTTGCAGGATCTATTGGCAGCATCCCTGATGTAAAGACCAGATTGCCAACCTTTACGGCCTGTGAATAGGGCCCGATTGCAGCGGGAGCCTTATCAGAAACGATGATGCTTTTCATATGATTCTCCTTTCATGAAAATGTATCGATGAACAGCGAATTCCGTTATTATTCTAAACTAAAAAAAGCATATAATACATACGGCAGCCATCGGATGAGTAGGTTTTATGGATTTGGGCTCCTTAAAAGTCTTTATGCCAAATCACCGACGGATCAATATGCCTTATATCGGGGGAACAGGTTCTGGTCATTGCGCCTGCCAATTCTTCCGTCATCTGTAGAATCTTATTTTTGACCCCCTCCGCTCCATCTGTTCTCAAGGGTTCCATGATGGCTCTGCCGGCGCACACGGCAGTGGCTCCTAAAGCCAGCGCCTTAAAGGCGTCCATACCGCTCGATATTCCACAGTCCACAAATATCGGAATCCTTCCGTCAATCACCCTTGCGATCCTTGGCAATATCATCAGGGGAGGGATTGCATAGTTCATAATTCCGTGATGATGGGAGACTACTATTCCCTGGACTCCGGCTTCCAGGCATTTATATGCATCCTGTTCACTTAGCACCCCTTTGATAATAAAGGGCAGTTTCGTGGCTTTTACAAACTCTTTGATCTCATCAAGGGATTTGGAAGCCATCTGCATTCCCAGGATATTGTCATATCGGCCGTTCCAGGAAAAGGCATGATCCACATCTATTCCAACAGCCAAACAACCGCATTTCTCAGCGTGTTCTATTCTGTGAAAAATATAATCATTGTCTGCATAGGGCTTGATGATCTTTATGGTGCGGGCCCCTGTCGCCGTGATGGCTTCAAGCTCCGCTTCATCGCCCATTCCCGCCCAGTTAACCGCATTTGCAGCCTTTGCACCCTTGGCCATTTCCACCATGCCGTTCTCACGGACATTGTTCAGATGGGAAAGGGCAGCCATCATGATGGGCGTATCAAAGGTCTCTCCATATAACTCAAGTTTGGTTGAAGGGATTACGGAATCAATATGCCTCATTTCAATAAGCAAAGAATCAAAATATTCCCTGGTAATCTCATTGGAATCCCATGGATTTATGCTGGCTTTTTTCGTCATATCAATGCTCCTTTCAACAATCCTATTTGAACATCTCCGAAAAGCTTGTCATCTTACGGATCCGTTTTAATCATATATTGCCTGAGTCTCCGTGTCAAATACAACCGTAAATTCCTTCATTATTTCCTTTCATAAACGCGAAAAAGCATTCCAAGCAACTGATTCATTGACTGTTGTCCCGCTGCAATGTCATTTTTTCCTTATTTTTCTATTGCATCCTTCAGGTTCTTTAGGATATAATTTCTTTTATGACTAAAGAATACGGGGTTGATCTATGTATGAAAATGGATGCCATTAAGAGGTTCTTCGGCTCCCAGGATATGACGGTCGGAAATCCCATGGTGGAACTTGTAAAATTCTCTATACCTTTGTTAATCGGAAACTTTGCACAGCAGCTATACAATACGGTGGACTCGATTGTCGTGGGAAAATACGTAGGAGACGGAGCGCTGGCAGCGGTCGGTGCCAGCTTTCCTGTGATGAATCTCTTGCTGGTCCTGCTGATGGGGATCTCAACCGGAGCCACCATTATGGTATCCCAGTATTTTGGAGCAAAGGATAGGCAGAATTTGTCTCGTACCATCGGTACCTGCCTGGTTTTGACTTTCCTGGCAGGAATCTTTATGATGATTGCAGGTTACTTTGGATCCGGGCCTATGATGGATTTGCTGAACACCCCAATGGATATCCGGGATATGTCGGTCCAGTATCTTCAAATTATCTTCATAGGCATTATGGGCGGGGCATTCTTTAATATTATTTCCGGTATCCTAAGGGGTATGGGAGATTCCGTATATCCCCTGTTTTTCCTGCTGGTTGCCAGCATCCTGAATATTTTCCTTGACCTTTTATTTGTAACCCAGTTTCAGATGGGCGTAGCCGGAGTGGCATGGGCCACGATTATCTCCCAGTTCATATCAGCAATCCTTTGCTATATGCGCCTCTCTTCCATGAAATCGGTGCTGGATCTAAACAGGGATACCCTGCGGCTGGATCGGAAACTGGCAGCCAAGCTTGGACGGCTGGGCATGCCTGCAGGAATCACCCAGGTCATTTTCTCCCTTTCCTCCATCGTGGTACAATCTCTTACAAACAGCCTTGGAACACAGGTTATAGCTGCATCCATCGTAGTGATGCGAGTGGACGGTTTTGCCATGATGCCCAACTTTACCTTCGGTATGGCGGCCACCACCTTTGTAGGACAAAATATAGGAGCCCGGAAAATGGATCGCGTCCATCAGGGCACAAGGGATGCCTTGAAAATAGGATTTGGCACTTCCATATTGCTGACCCTCTGCTTGCTGCTTTTTGGCTCCAACCTTATGCATATGTTTACTGATACAGAATCCCTGGTGGCCTTGGGTGTTCGGGGACTGCGCATTCTGGCTGCAGGATACATCGTCTTTGCCGGCACTCAGATACTCATGGGTGTTATGCGCGGAGCCGGAGACACAGCAAAACCCATGTGGATATCCATATTTAACACGGTAGTTCTCCGCATTCCGATCGCCTATATATGGGCATGGTTGACCAGATCGGAGCAATATCCCAATGGCTCGCCTGACTGCCTCTTTGCATCACTGGTTATAACCTGGGTGATCGGCTTTATCATAACCGCCATAGTATACCGGAAGGGCAGTTGGAAGAAAAAAGCCATCGTGGAGGCAGACGAGGAACCTGTTCTGAGCGAAAACCTTGCGAATATATAATTGAAAAATGAACAAAAATGGGCTGTTGCACAATCAGAAAACAGTTAATTATGCAACAGCCCGTTTCATTTGCAAAAATCAATAAACCGGCAAGAGCTAAAGCAATAAAAAACTTTTGCTGATTTTCTTTTATTTTGATGAAAAAGGGAGTACACCTTCCTACATAAAATAGTTTTGAGACGCTCTCTTTCGAACAGAAAACCAGTATATAGTCTCCGATAAAAAATTAAACAAAGATATCTCTATATCTTCCTTATCGCTAAATTGAGGCGGTGCTATTGCCCGCTCTGTCAACATTCACCGGTTCGTTATTTGACACATTATAAACCGTAGAAGATATGATCACTACCGCTGCACCTGCTATTGCAATGGCTGATATCCTTTCGCCGTAAAATATTGCCACCAAAATGGGATTGAGAACAGGCTCTATAGTTGACGTTAATGAAGCAGCCACCGGCGATACCCTTTCCAGGCCCTTTGCTAAAAAGACATAGGCCAAGCCCATCTGTACAACTCCAAGAATGATAATGAAAATGAGATTCATTGCAGCAAAATCGGTTTCCTTGAAATACCAGGGGAGAAAAAGTATAAAGCTCGCCATTTGTGATATCAAAATGGAGGATTCGAAATCTGAATTCTTCATTTTTTTGATTAAAAACACAAGGGCATATAAAATTCCGGAAGCAATCGCCAGTATATTTCCAATGAATCCGTCAATGGATATCTTGTCAAGGAAAAAGCATAAAATTCCACCAAATACCAGAATGCACGTGATCACAGCCTTTCTATTCGGCTTTTGCCCCCAAATCATCCAAAGAAAAAGGATCAAAAAGATGGGTTCCGTAAACTGCAATACGATGGCATTGGCCGCAGAAGTGAGCTTCGTAGCCATTACAAATGTCAAATTCATAAGGAGATTGAAAGCGGCTCCCAATAGCACGACTTTATTTATTATTATTTTATGACGGATCTTTTTTAGGTATATGGCCATTACCAGAAAAGCAAACAGGTTTCTGAGCCCATTAATGGTAACAGCAGACCATGAAATCATTTTTATCAGTACTCCGGCAAGGCTAAAGCAAACAGCTGCAGACAATACATACAAAAATCCTATGTTTTTTGTTCTTTTGTTCATCATCTATTCCCATTACCTTTCCATCCTATTTATCAGCAAGTATTTTACGAGTATTTTTATAGGTGTTCATTCAATGAAACCGCCCATTGGAAATATTCCTATGCCTTTCACATCATGCTGCATAAATCCATGCCGTTCTTCCCATCCATTCATGAAAGGATTCCCAACCTGACCAGGATTTCCATGATTCCCACTGCAGCAAAAAACATGGCTGCCAGAACGAAAAAGAAAACACCGGCTGCAGATGCTCTTTTATCCGTATAGACCTCGTTGTAATTTCCGTTCGATTGAGTTTCTCCCTTAAGACTTCTTAAAAGAACCACAGATAAGCCAAGGTATGCAAAAGCAATTGCATGCAACCACGCCGGGATCACTCCTTTAGTGGCTGTGTCAATGGCTCCTCCCAGTAATACGGCACATATATTGGCAGTTGCATGAAAAAGCATGGAAGTTGCAATCGAATCTGTTTTATATACCAGATAACCCATGCCAAGGCCGAGGATAAAAGCTGGAATCACTTCACTGATTCCGTTAAGAACATGGTACGATCCAAAGAGAAGGGCGGCTATTACAAAACCAAATCTATGAAAGCTCCCTTCATAAGCCTTTTGTACCAATCCACGGAAAAAAATCTCCTCGCATATCGGTGCGAGAACGATCATCCCGATTACCAGAAGCAAGCTCTGGTAAATCGAAGGACTTGTTTGCAGAGGGTTTTCAAGAGCTCCAATTTGATCCAGAAGCACATGGGTAATTTTCGAGATGTAAAATGCAAAAAACCACAGGCTCAAGCCGGAAAATATACTGATGACCTTATTCCTTGTGGTTGTTTTCCTGAACCTGTATACATCCTCGACAGGCCATCCGTTGAGCCTGGCCAGTAGAAGCGGCGGAAAAAGAATATAGACAAATTCATTGATCCACAAATTCGTACCTATACCCAGCTTCGGCTGAAAAAATGCGCTGCCTGCAAGTGTTATCACTGCCGTTATAAAAAACAATATATTGGCTTGAGTAATAGTTGGCGATTGTTGTTTAATCATAAAGCCCTCCATATTCTTATTGCTTTAAAAATATAAACAGTTGACCGTCTGCGTTCTGGCAGGTCAATTTGAACTGGTATTCCCCTGGGTACAATGTGGTTTCCAACTGATCACATATTCTATGTTCAGGATGAATAAGGCCTATAAAGTTTGAGGAATTGCCAATGAAGTCGACAATAGCAGTTCCCTTCTCTGAAGAAGTATAAACGGATAAGCCGATGTCCGTAGTTGTATCAAGTGAAAGGGTATAAATCACTTCGTCTTTACAACTTCGGCCTGTAAGATTGGTTGAGAATACTTCTACATACCCTTTGGGTGGATTGTTCAAATCGCCATTATGGATTTTATATAGCCTTTCAAACTCGGTCGGTTCCACAGGCTTTTCCTGATAACCGATGGCTATCTTCCCTTCGGTTTTCTCACTGGTCAGATATACAGAATACTTTCCTTTGTTCATGATATATGTACCTGATACGGATGAATTCCCAGTAAGCCTTTGAATTGTAAAGTTGATCTCCCGGCTGTTTTTCCCCAGTATTTCGGATTCACTGATGATTTTTACATTTTTTGTACTCATATCATCTGATTGAATGAAGAATTCTACGGAAGAAGGAACTTCCAATTCCCTCGTAAAAAGCAGTTCATCGGTTCTGGCCCGGTCCTTTAAATCAACAATTACTTTTTGAAACCTTGACGGGATATTGAATTCATTTCTATCTTTCGTCAACTCATCCAACATAATCAAGCAAAATCCGATCATAAGACTGACTGTGAGAATGATATACACTGTTTTTTTCATTGAAACACCCCTCATCCTGCTTACATAGAATCAGTAATATAGACCCTCTTCATCAAAGAAAATATCCCGTCCTCTGGTCCCTTAAGACATCGGACCTATATAGGATGTGGCAACAACTACATTATCATACCACTTTCTGGCAGGCATTGACAAATTGTTTTTAATATGAAAATCAAGGGAAAATCTATTGATTTTTAGAATGCTTGTATCACGGAGCCTGAGGTTCTTAAAATCTGCAACAAGCTTTCCGTCAATCCATATTGCTATTCGTCCGTCCCTCATTCCCGGTGTATTGGCTTTGACCATATATTCATAGCAATACCATCTTCCTAATTCCGGTATCACATCTGGACGACGCACAAAGGTCGGTCCAAAATCAAAACTGCGATTCGTGTACGGCAACACATTTCCGGTGGGAAAGAAATGATCTCCCCAAACATCTCTCTGCTCTGGATGATAGACATACACATTCAATCGACCGGGGTTTGGATAACCGTCCCCCCCTTCCCTCCAATTCTCAAGGGAAACGAGGAATTTATTCAGTCCGTTTCCCGGTATTCCCGGGGAAGCTCCGAAGTCATAGTAATGAGCTGATATTGCGCTTCCGTTATGAGAGGAGCCTGATACATCGAAGCTTTTATCAAATTTTGAATAATACCGTACAAAAAGTGTATCGTATTCCGGGAAAAGCTTATCCTTTACCAATGCCACACTCAACTCAGAGGATTGTTTTGGTATGAAAAGCTCCACCGCCTTTCCTCCATGGTACACATCATCGGGATTGTCGGTAATCCTTACATACTCAATATGGTCAATCCTGCTCCAATTCCGGAATAAATCCTTCACATCATTATAGCTCTCAAAATCATCTGCAAAAATTACATTGGCGTCTTCATGGATCCCCAAATCCCCCGGATAATTTGCCGCTATCCCGTTATTTCCTTCAGGAAGATCGCTGTATTCACTGTATGCGGGGGGAGCAGGCACACAACTAGGAGATGCATCCCTTTTGGGCACAAAAACCACATCCCTGAAATAATTCCCATCTTTATAGGACCAGGCGGGCATGCTGCCCGGATTTGGATGATAAAGCCCGCTGCCGGTCACTGTTATAAGATTGCCGTTACAGATGGGTAAGCGAAATCCACCGTCTGAATAAGCATAATGTTGATCTTCACCGGTAGAAACCGATACGATATACTCAACATATGGTTCTACAGCAAGCGGAGAAGGAAGGGTATAGGTTTTCCATCCGGCACATCCGGGGGGAAAGTTCCAGATGTAAGGTCCTGCTAAGATTTCTGCATCGGCCACCCTCCAGATGCGGACAATATGGCTGCCCTCCTCCAGGGCATTTGTATAAATCCTTACCTTTGTGATATTCCCAGCTACTTTGGCGTAAAAGCGGGTGCCTAATTCCAGCAGGCCACTGGCGCAGATAAATTGATCCGGTACTTGTGTTGCAAATATGGTCTGCTCTTGCCTCTCCTGCTCTGTTGATGACTGCACAGGCTCTTTTCTCATGATTTCAATTCCCCATCCTGTTCTTGTGATTTTTGAACAACGGATCAAAAGATGCTCCCGCTTCTTAAAGAGGCGGGTAACAAATATCACAATAAGCGGTGAGACAAAGTCTCCCGCCTGTCTAAGGGAAGTACTGAAATTGCTACGCATTTACTTCCTTTGTTTTATATGAACACACTGGATAAAAATTCGAATTTCTCGAACTCTGTCTATGAAAACCTCTATCCCATCACATAGCACATAAATATTTTTATTCATTCTTCTTCCATTCAGTCTTTTCCTTCAAGAACGGTAAATCTGATTCAAGAAACCGTATTTCCCTTTCAGTTTGTTATGTCCCCTTCAGCTTTTCTAAAAAGGTGAGCCATCAAAATGTATTGTATGAGGAAACACTATTTTTAAGCCATTTGCGCTGGGCATTATTCCAGCGCCGGTAGACCACCGCGGCTATCCATGGTCGAGGTATGATCTTCCCCAATAAAGAAATCATTCGATTAAACTTGCCCGGAATATATAAGCTTTTCCCTGACAGGGCAAGGTCAATTGTTTTTCGGGCAACAGCCTCCAGAGGATTGGTGGTCACGTTCCCCCAGAAGCCTTGCGCTTTTATGCTGAGCAATGTCTCCTGGGTTGTTACCATGCCTCCGGGACACAGGGTCAGTATGTTCACATCCTCTCTTTTCAGTTCTTGGCGCAGAGAAGTCGCTAAATCCACCAGGAAGCGTTTTGACGCTGCATACGTCGCTTTCAGCGGCATTGGAAACATGGATGCCAGGCTGGACACAAATACAATGGTAAACGGCTTGCCAGGTCTGCGGCGTTTCATAATGGCGTGAGTAATGCGCAGGGTTGCTGCATTGTTCAGCAAGACAATCTTTACAAGCTTTTCCCGGTCTCGCTCCAAGAATTCACCCTCAAAATCCAATCCTGCTACGTTCAGGAGCATATCAAAACGAATATCATACCTATCTATTACGGCAAGCATTTCATCTACGCTTTCTGCATCTGTAAGGTCGCAGGCCTTTGCCGTAACCGTAACATCAAACTGCCTTTCCAGGCCGCGCTTGAGGCTGAGCAAGCCATCCTCATTTATATCTGTCAAAAATAAATTATAGCCACGGTTTCCGCATTCAGTGGCAAAGGCACGGCCAAGGCCCCCGGCTGCGCCGGTAATCATTACGTTCATATCATCTGCCCCTCCCATAATGGATATCGCAAAGGCGTTCGCTTAATGCAAACAGGCGGTCAGCATTTTCGCTTGTTACCTCTTTGCTGTA
>Ga0134092_1002427_pt1 | contig 14278 bp, 11 predicted proteins | sample 3_6taG_FD_94454 | JGI IMG/M metagenome (GOLD analysis project Ga0134092, IMG submission 94454) | Switchgrass degrading microbial communities from high solid loading bioreactors in New Hampshire, USA - 3_6_20_6_A3 metaG | ecosystem: Engineered > Bioreactor > Semi-continuous > Anaerobic >...
AATCCGTATTATAGTAAATGATCGGAAATCCCATGATGCCCTTTTTGAGGGATATCATCAGTGCCTTGTGGTCGTATTCCAGCTGTGACTGTGCCCTTTTGCCGATAACCTCCTTTTTGACTTCCACAGGTTTCGTTACATCGGAAACATCAAAAAGTGATATCTTAAAGCCTCCGGTACCTGACCAGCTGTTATCATCCGTTTCGTATCCAAAGCCCAGCACATGATCATTATCCAGTATATGCAGATACGTGCTGAACCCGGGTATCTTCAGATTACCAAGCACATTCATCTTTCGGGGATCAGAAGCATCTATCACGAAAAACGGATCTGTCTGCCTGAATGTCACCATATAGATGCGTTCACCTGCAAAACGGGTGCTGTAGATTCTCTCACCCTTTGCGATACCCTCCAGGCGGCCTGTTATATTCATTTTACTGTCAAGAGCATACACATTGTTCTCCGAGTCTGATGCCGACCGGCCGGTCGTGGTAGCTATCCGCAAAAATCCGTTATACTCATCAAGCGAAAACTGATTCAGTAACTGTCCAGGAACCTTCCCATTCATATCATATCTGATCTTTCCGTCTTTCACCTCAAATCTGTAGACTGTCGTGAACAGATCATAGGAAGGACGATTATACAGCTTGCTTTTGAGAACATTGTATTCGTATGCCGCCAGTGTTGTATACAAGTAATTCTCAGAGGCATACATTATGCCGCTGCTGCCCAGATATACGTTAATGTCTTCATTTCCGCTGCTCAGGTCTAATCCGACTGTCAACATATAGCTTGGGCGGACCATATCCCTGAAATATGATATTTCACCGGGATCTACGAGAGATATCCGGCCCGTTTTACCATCCTTGATTTTAGGAGCAATATTCAGCTCAACAGCCGCCCTGGCAGCATCGAAAAGTTCGCCGATAGTCCTGTATCCTGTTTCCCGGAGGATACGCTCTTCATCCTCCTCATATTCAGCAAGCATCTCAAGAAATGCCTCTTTATCATTCCTGCATATCATTTCTATGACTTCATCGTCCATATTATATGCGGAGAACAACTGAATCCTGGCATTAGTAACCAAATACAGATCGTCATCGATCATTCTCGAAGAAACATAATTCCCTTCATACTCCTTATCGCTGAAAAGCACAGGCACTGTTTTGTCTGATATATCAAATACCTTTACATTTGTGCTGTGTACATTAATACCTCCAAACAGCATATTGTAAAGCTTCTTTTCTTTTTCTCCCTCGGGAATGTATTCAAAGCACGAGTCTCCATTAATGATGATCAGCCTGTCTCCATGGATATATAATTCACTTATCTCGCCATTACATGGAATCTTTGACACTATCTCCAGCTTATCAGGCGATGCATTAACGATAAACAGGTCGGAATCCCGTGCTATATACAGATATTCACCGTCAGTCTTTATAAGGTCGCCTTCTTCTACTCCGGTGACCTGAATATTTGTCTGTGAATGATCATGTCCGTATGACGGTCCCGCAGCCGCTGAATCAGCAGCACTTTCATACTGTACAGAAGGTGAAGGTGCTGCTGAATTGGCGAGAAAATCACTCTGTGTAAATCTTTGATTAATAACATCCGCATAATCAAATCCAACATAGGAGGCCATATTACCATTGTATTTAAGCAGATTATACAGGCTCTCCAGATCATTGACCTTCGGCAGGACGGACTTAGCTTCGTCCTGACCTTCTGCATTCTCCTGTTCTCTGGTTATGTAAACGCTCTTCGTTTTCCCGTCCCACACCACTCTGCATCCAAAGCTCTCTGATATATAACGAAGAGGTATATATGCACGGTTGCCCCGAATCTGGACACTGCAGTCAAGATATTGGATCACGCCATTATTGAGTACGGCGTTATTCCCTACCTCCAGCATTATTTCCCGACTGTCATCCTTAACGATCACTATATCGTAAAACTCGTTCCAGTCAACTGTTACTCCGATCCGCTCAAAAAAACCTCTGACAGGTACCAGGACTCTGGTGCCGGTATGAATGGGCTTCGCGTCCGTAAACTCAACCTTTTTCCCTTCGAAATAAATGGAAACCTCCGTATCAGAGTCTGCAGCCCTGGATGCGGCCGGCATCAAAGTGAATATCAGAGCGGCAATCAAAAATACAGCAATCTTTTTCATGATCACACCCCACCAAATCGATCATGTTGACATTTATTCGGACGTTGCTTTTCATGTTTTTGATCCTTATGTCTGCCTGTATATGTAAAGCAGATACAATGCCCATTTGCTCAGTAGCCCAGATTTTTCAGTACACTCTTCATTTCATCTTTATTTTCCCTGTCTGTTTTTATAAAGATCAGAGTGTTTTCCACTCTTGACAATGCATAGTAGCCGTCATTTGTCGTTAATTCATAAAAGCCGTAGTTGCCTACTTCAACATAGCTGTTGGATGATTTGCTCCCCTTGAGAGCTTCAAAATCAGACTTGTTTACATTGTACATATAAACTGCATCATCGTTGGTAGGCAATACGTAAAACTCGACTTTATAGTCGTCCTTCAATGCTATTTGAGCACTATCGAACAAACCTTCTTCATATTGATCCGTGATTTCATAGATCTCATAACCCTGATTCTCCATTTTTTCCTTGAAAACTTCACATGTGACAGGTGTTTTTGAGACTGCACATGAAGTACAGATGAGAAGGATCACTGTTAAAACAAACATACTGAGACTTTTTAGTTTCACTGCATTTCCCCCGTTTCCAGATAATAATTCAATATGGAAATATTATCATATATGAGAAATTTATTCAATATAAGTCAAGATATATCGTCTGCTATTTCTGTTTTTGGGAAACAGGCACAGCATCGCCGCTGAATCACAAAATAAAAACCGTGCTGTCGTGTCCGGACACTGCACGGTTTTTATACAATATACTTCCTGACAAGCTCATCAGTATCTGCCGCTGCTTCCGCCGCCGCCGGAACTGCCTCCCCCACCGGAGCTGCCGCCGAAGCCTCCGCCACCGCTGCCGAAACCACCTCCACCCCAGCCGCCGAAGCCTCCACCGCCCCAGCCGCCGTGACCGCCTCCGCCCCAGCCGCCGTGACCGCCTCCGCCCCAGCCTCCTCGGCCTCCGCGGCCTCTTCTGCCTCCGCGGCCGCCTCCGAAAAAGCTGCTGTAGAAAGCGAATCTTATCAATGCCTGCGTTATGCGGAACCTGAAGCATACTCCGTCTACTACAAGAAATATGAAGAAAGCAATCAAAAAGCCCGGTATTTCCGAATCCGTCTGATTTCCATCAACCCTGTGTTCCCTGCTGAAATCAAAGTCCGGACGGCTGTTGGAGGGAACCTTCTGAAATATATCTTCCATACTGATGCCGTATTCTTCACAAACAGCATTAACAACTGCTGTATACCCGTTCAGTATACCGCTGTCATAATCGCCCTCCTTCAGATATGGGTTCATATATTCTGTTCTTATCTCAGCGGTCTCGATATCTGTCAGCGCACCTTCAAGTCCATAGCCTACTTCTATCCTCAGCATCCTGTCAGATACGGAGTTGAGGATCAGTACTCCGTTATCCTTGTCCTTTTGCCCGATCCCCCACTTTCTGAACAGTTCATTGGCATAACTGTCTATATCCTGACCATCAAGGGACTGGACAGTTACAACGACAACCTGTGCGCCTGTCATGTCTTCAAGCGCCTTTCCCATATAGTTGATGGTTTCCTCTGCACTGTTGCTGAGCACTCCTGCAAAATCATTGACGAAGAACTCACTGGTCGGTGATGGCAGTTCAGCTTGTGCAGCCGCACATACTGTTAAGGACAAAATCAATGCAATTGTAATGAAAGCAGCCGATAATTTTTTCATAATGGCCCTGCTCTTTCTGCATAAATCAGGTTTTTATTGTCAGTTTTCAAAATTGATCTCCGGAGTCTTCATGGCTTCCGGTGAAGCTTCAAAATATTCCTTCTTTTCAAAGCCCATCAGCCTGGCAAAAATGCTTCCGGGGAACCTTGACAGCTTTGTATTGTATGCCTGTACCGCCTCATTATAATCCTTTCTCGCGACAGCAACCCTGTTTTCCGAGCCTTCTATATCGACCTGCAGGTTCCTGAACAAGGCATCCGCTTTCAGCTCAGGATAATTTTCGGCCAGTGCAATCACCGAACGTCCCAGTCTGGCCATCTCCTCATCAGCCGCAATCTTGCTGCTTACATCTGAGTAGTTGTCATACAGTACCGCCCTTGCAGCAGCAATTTCACTGATAACCTTTTCTTCATGACTGATATATCCTTTAATGGCATCAACCTGGCTGCTGATAACGTCGGCCCTTCTCTGCATCATACTCTCCACATTGCTCCACTGCTTCTGCACATCCTGCTCTGCAGTTATAAGTCCGTTGTATGTGCTTATGGAGACAACGGCCAGAATGATGACTATCAGCGCTGCGGCTCCCCACTTTATCCATCTTCCGTAAACATATGAATTGTAGTTGTAGCTCATCTGCATCTCCCTTTCTTCTCCGGTCCATCATCGAAACGTCTGAAGTGCCGCGGTATAACATATTATATTACGATATAATATATACCCGTTTTGCATCTTCATAACGTTAAACGTTTAAAAGCCCGCAATTGTCTGAAAATTTATGATAAAACTGTACAGTATGAAAAGAGAACACATGGATATATCGCTGATTTGCACATCACGATATGTCCATGTGTTCCGCAATATCAAAGTCTATGCCGCAGGAGCATCCTCCTGTACCAGACTGTCAGTTACAAAAAGTATATCGGTTCCAACTGTGTAACAGCCCCATTCAGGCATTTACACTGTTTACGGTGCTGCTGCTCTTCTTTTTCCTGATCTGCCACACCAGCGCAAGGGCTATAAGACCCAATCCGACCAGATCTGTTACAAGTTTGGGATCAATGAGCAGCAGGCCTCCTGCCAGGAACATGAGCCGTTCCACCCAGCCTGCATGTGTCAGGAAATAGCCTTCCATAGCGGCACCGACACCAAGCATGCCGATTAATGATGTTATAACGATCTGAACGATATGGAGCGGTTCAGTGTTAATAAGCAGCAGATCGGGATTCAGCACAAATATATATGGTATTATGAAGGCCGCTATTGCAAGCTTCGTGGCTGTTACACCGGTTTTGAACGGGTTACTCTTTGCGATCGCCGAGCCTGCATAAGCTGCCAGCGCAACCGGCGGTGTTATATCAGCCACAATACCGAAATAGAATGTGAACATGTGTGCCGCAAGCACGGGAACACCCAGCTGTACAACTGCCGGAGCAGTAATGGTGGATGTTATAAGATAGTTGGCTGTAGTCGGGACGCCCATTCCCAGTATCAGTGACGACAGCATCGTAAAGAACAGAGTCAGGATCATGGATCCGCCGGATATCTCAAGCAGTCCGGATGCCATCTTGAGACCCAGTCCTGTCAGCGTAACCACGCCAATGATTATGCCTGCCATACCACAGGCGATGGCCACACTGAGGATGTTCCTGGCACCTGTCTCAAGTGCATCTAAAAAGTCTGTAAACTTCATGCGTGTACTCTTCTTCAGGAAACTTGCAACAATAGCAAATATAATGCCGTACATTGCCGCTTTTATCGGAGTCGAACCCTGAGAAAGGAAATATATGATTGCAACAAGCGGCAGTACAAGATGTCCCCTTTCTTTAAGAACATCCCACAGCCTGGGAAGCTCTTCCTTGCTGAGGCCCCGCATGCCTGTCTTCTTGGCTTCGAAATGCACCATGATCCATATACCCGCAAAATAGAGCAGCGCCGGTATAATGGCAGCTACAGCGATCTGGCTGTAAGGTATGCCCAGTGTATCCGCCATCAGGAATGCGGCAGCGCCCATGATGGGCGGCATGATCTGACCGCCGGTCGATGCAGCAGCTTCAACCGCCGCAGCGAATTCGGGCTTGTAGCCCAGGCTTTTCATCATCGGTATCGTAAAGCTTCCGGATCCTACAGTATTTGAAACAGAGCTTCCGGATACAGTTCCCTCAAGAGCACTGGTCAGGACTGCGACCTTTGCAGGTCCGCCGGCCGCAAAACCGGCAATGGCATTGGAGATATCAATGAAGAATTTACCGATACCGGTCTTCTCGAGGAATGCACCGAACAGAATAAACAGGAATATAAATGTTGAGCATACTCCCATCGGTATGCCAAGTATGCCTTCGGTAGTAAACATGAGATGTGATACTATCCTTTTGAAGGAATAACCGCGATGGTTCAGGAATCCCGGCATATAGGGTCCCAAATATGCATAGGCGATAAATATGCCTGCTATTATCAGTATGGGCAGTCCTACTGTCCTTCTGCATATTTCAGCCAGAAGAAGGATGCCGACTACTCCGACTATGATATCCACAGTTGTAAATGCACCTGATCTTTCAATCAGTGCTCTGTAATTTATCACCAGATATCCTGCAACACATGCGCCGGCTATACCGAATATAATATCTATCACAGGCAGCTTGTCTCTGGATGACTTTGATGTGGCCGGGTAAAGCAAAAACGCCAGCAGCATTACGAACCCAAAGTGGATCGCTCTCTGGAGCTGGGCCGGAAATGTGCCGAAAAGTGCTGTGTAGAGCTGGAACAGAGAAAATATGACTGCTATGGCTCCGACAATATACCTGGAAACTCCCTTGAGGTCCCTGTAAGCCGCACTTTTGTCATATTTGGCCATTATTTCATCTATTTCTTTCTGATTTGGTACGTTTTCTAACTCCGGCATTTTCTGTAAATCATTTTCACTCATTAGTGGTCCCCCTTAAAGAAATGATGATCGGTACACTGCGCACCTCTAACCGGACTGTCCGCTTTGGAGCTGCCAGACTGTCCAGGCGGACCTGCTGTCCTCCGATGCACAGAGTATGGTCAGCAACAGTGCCGACCTTTAGCAAGAAATTGCTTATTGGTTTATCGATATTGTTTATTTCAATCCTGTCGTCCTTTAAATCAAGCACCTGCCCGTTCTCAAGCTCAACCGGCACTCCTGCTCCGAACGACAGAAAAATTGATTTCCTCAGAATAATGCTGTTGTCATCAAGTATTTCAAAAACATCCTCGATGGGACTTTTATTGACAGAATGGATATATTTCAAACTGAAGCAATCGCCTGCCTCAACACCGGCAGTATACAGTATCTCTCCCGTCTCTTCATCCTTTACTATAAGCTGCTTAGTCGCCGGCAGAAGCACCAACGCTGCCAGGATCAGCAAAACAGCGGCTGTTCCGAAAGCAGGCCAGGTTATACGATTGCCTGGCCTGCTGTCAGATGATATATCAGTTTCACGATCTTTGAGCCGGCCCATGTTTTACTTCAGGATTCCCTGTTCCTTGTAATACTTTTCAGCACCTGGATGGAAAGGTACGGATGCTCCCTGGACAGCTCCCTCAAGACTGAGCTCCTTGCCCTTTGCATGAGCCGCTCCCAGCTCACTCTGGTTATCGAACAACGCCTTTGTCAGTTTATAAATGACATCTTCACTAACTTCATTTCCTGCAATAAGAGTAGCCATGACAGCCAGTGTACCCGCATCGCCTTCCATGCCTTTATATGTATCCTGTGTGATCGTATACTTTGTATAGAACGGATACTTGGAAATAAGCTTATCTGCAGCTTCATCGTCTATTGAAAGAATTTTTATCGATGAAAGTGCTGTTATTTCCTGAATAGCAGGGTTAGGTATACCGGCTGTTACAAAGAAGCCGTCGATCTGTTTGTCCTTGAAAGCTGATGCTGATTCGCTGAATGAAAGATTGCTTACCTTTATGTCGTCAAATGTAAGGCCGTAGGCTTCGAGAATCTGCCTGGCATTCGCTTCAACGCCGCTGCCCGCATCGCCAACGGAAATCCTCTTGCCCTTCATGTCTGCAATGGAATTGATCCCGCTTTCAGGAGAAACGACTATCTGTATGATCTCAGGATACAAAACAGCAACTGTTCTTATGTTCTGAACCTTTTCACCATTAAAGAGCTCAATTCCGTTATAGGCATAATCCATTACGTCATTCTGGACTATCGCCAGTTCAGCTTCCTTTGAGCCCACAAGCCTGATATTCTCTTTCGATGCACCGGTGACCTGGGCCGTAACATTCATGTTGTCCAGTTTGGTATTGTATATCTGGCATATAGCTCCGCCAAAAGAATAATATGTACCTGAAGTTCCGCCTGTTGCCATAATGAGATTAGTCTTTGCAGCAGTACAGCCAGTCAGAATCACTGCGGCAATCAATGTCACGGTCAGAAGTGCAACCACAAGCTTTTTCATGTATATCCCCCCATTTTTTAGATAAAAGTATTATATAGGACAACAGATATTTGCGCAATCCTATATTTCCAAAAACCCACGATATCATGCTTTTATTTACTGAGACATTTTTGAAATTCCGGGAATTCATGGTCGCTCATTGCAGCCTGCTCTGCATCTCCGCCGCAGGGCCACCATACCGGTCCATCGCTCACCAGGGCAGAATGTCACCGGTATGTGTCATATACATCTGATCCCTCGGCACTTTATCGATATTAAGTACTATATTTACAATATTGGCAGCACTTTCTTCAGGCGATACGGAATGCTTGCTGGCAAATGCATCCGGTCCGCCCATCGGAGTACGGAGCCATCCAGGATGGAAGCTGATCACCCGCGCGGAACGCTCCCAAAGCTCATTGGACAATATCTTAGCTCCCATATTCAGTGCGGCCTTTGACATACAATAGCAATACTCCTGTTTGCGTCTGCTCGCACCTATGCTGCCGGCTTCCGAAGATATATTGACGACCAGGGTACCCTCCTGTATCAGCGGCCATACCGCCTTGCACACACGCAGCGCGCCAAGTGCATTGATATTCAGTATATCCATACCGGCGTCTAGATCAGTCTTTTCTAGCCCGACCTTATCCTCAAACCTGTAAATGGCGGCCACATTGTAGATTATATCCAGCTTCCTGCCTGCAGCAAGCACATCCCTGACTGCTTCGGCAACGCTTTGGGTCGACCCTATGTCACAGTTGTATATCTTCAGTCCATCAGATGCTTCTGCCAGGGTTCTGAGCTCATCAGTGATATTGCGGTCCATGGCATATATCCTGTCCTTCATGTCCAGATGCTGTTTTACAATACTGAAGCCAAGTCCTCTCCCGGCTCCGGTAATGATGACCGTTCTGTCCATAATGGATACCCCCCTGTATATACGCAAACTATGTACTAAAGCTTTGCTACTTCCTTACCAGGAACCTGTAGATCGTCGTATGCTTATACTCCTGGCCCGCTTTGAGGAAAGGCGACGGGAAATGCTTGTGCTTAGTACCATTGGGATAATACTGTGTCTCAAGGCAAAGTGCACTCCTGCGGTCATATACGGCACCTTCCTTACCGACGGTGCGGGCAATGGAATTTCCGGAGTAGAACTGTATTCCGGGCTTGGTAGTAAGTATCTCCATGACTCTTCCGGTTTCCGGATCATATACCTCTGCTGCCTTTTCAGGCTTGTCCCCGGAGACCTTGAGCACCCAGTTGTGGTCATAGCCGTTTCCGAATGCTATCTGCTCATCATCGGCATCAATGCCGTCCCCTACCGTTTTCAGTGTTCTCAGATCCATCGGAGTACCCTCCACATTTCTGATCTCACCGGTCGGGATACATTCGTTATTTATTGCGGTAAACTGATCTGCATCGATCATTACCTGATGACCCAATATATCTCCGGAAGCATGGCCGGACAGATTGAAATATGCATGGTTTGTAAGGTTCACTACCGTATCCTTGTCTGAAACGGCATAGTAGTCTATTCTGATGCCATTGTCTTCAGTAAGTGTGTATGTTACCTTTACATCAAGATTTCCTGGATAGTTTTCCTCTCCGTCGGGACTCAGATACCTGAGCTGCAGTGCCTCTGTTCCTTCATTGTCGATTATCTCAGCCTGCCAGACCACCTTGTCGAATCCGCGGATACCGCCATGCAGATGGTTTTTCCCGTCATTTTTGGCCAGCTGATATGTTTTGCCGTTGAGTTCAAACTCGGCATTTTCGATCCTGTTGGCGTATCTGCCGATGAGCGCGCCGAAATACTGGCCTTTTTCAATGTAACGTTGCAGCTCGTCATAGCCCAGAGTCACATCTTCAAAATTTCCGTCCCTGTCAGGAACCTTAATAGATGTAATTATACCGCCGTAGTTGATGATGCCGACAGACATGCCGTTTTTGTTTTTCAGCGTATACAGATTTATCTCCGTCCCATCCTGCATGCTTCCAAAAAAGCTTTTTTCGATACTCATAAGAAACCTCCATTCAAATAAGTTCATATGTAAAAGTAAATCAAAAACTCAGCCAACTAATATTTTACCATACATTTTCAAACATACCATAGACAGCCCAATTATTGCCTCTGATGATCCGGGTGTAATATCATCATTCGTTCCGGCGGCAAGAACCTGCTCCATGCCCCGTTATCATACAGGCATAAATAATGCCGGCACATTACATGCCGGCATCACAGGTTTTAATATTTTCAGGACTGAATATTCCGGTCGGGTATTTGCTTTATTTGCCTGCTTTATCAAAATTCTCGATGGCCTTCTGTGCAAAGCTGTTGTCGACCAGTGCTTCGTAGGGTGCCTCCTTCTCCAGCTCGCCGGCCTCCTTCATAACTTCCTGCAGCAGTTCCAGTGACTCCTTTTTCATTATCGGATCCTTGTTCCATGTATCCTGATCCTTATAGCGCTTTACCACGGTCGTCAGCAGATCCTTATCGGAATCCGGGAATGAATCCTTCAGAACCTCTGCCACTTCCTCCGGAGTATGGGTGTCGACCCAGACCTGGCCCCGGTATATGGCATTGGTGAACTTCTGTATTATCTGAGGATTTTTCTCTATATAGCTCTTTTTGGCGTAATATGCCGTATACGGGATCTCACCGCTGTCCTTTCCAATGGAAGCCACTATGTAACCCTTGCCTTCCCTTTCCAGCGTAGACGCAACAGGCTCGAAAAGGGCCACATAATCTCCGGTCCCTCCTGTGAATGCTCCTGCCATCAGGGCGAACTGTACGCTGGTATCGATTTCGACATCAACACCCGGCATGACACCGTTCTTTTTAAGTACATATTCCAGTGTCATTTCAGGCACTCCGCCCTTTCTGCCGCCGATTATGTATTTGCCCTTCACATCAGTCCACTCGAAATCAGGCTGAGGCTCTCTTCCTACCAGGAAGGATCCGTCCCTCTTTGTCAGCTGTGCAAATACCACAGCATGGTCCGCCTTGCCCTCGTTGTAAACGTATATGGCCGCTTCCGGCCCCGAGAAGCCGATATCTGCCTGACCCGAAAGAACAGCTGTCATAACCTTGTCGGCTCCCTGTCCGTTTATCAGCTCCACAGACAGTCCTTCCTCCTCAAAATAGCCAAGGTTCAGTGCCACATACTGAGGTGCATAGAAAATGGAATGGGTCACCTCGCTTAGTTTAATCGACACCAGTTTTTTCTCACCGCAGGCTCCGAAAGCCAGCATAATGGTTATCATAAGTAAACAAGCCAATAGCGCTCTGAATTTTTTCATAGTTTAGCCCCCTTCCGTTCTGATTAAAAAGCTTATTTACTGCAAAAGACATAACTGTGTAACATATGCTGTCCTGTCGCAAGTGTCGACAGCATCTTCGCCTGTGTATTTCTGCCGATTATGCCGACGTGTGTTTTCCGCTTTTCAGAAGCGATTTTTCAATATACACGACTCCCTGATACATCAGCGCAGCCGCGACGGACAGGATCAGCACACTTGTCATCACAAGATCCAGCTGGAACACCTGTCCTCCGTATACGATCAGATATCCGAGTCCCGCCCTTGAAACCAGGAATTCACCGACGATGACACCTACCCATGAAAGTCCTACATTGACCTTCAGGGCATTGATGATAACAGGATATGACGAGGGCAGAACAACCTTCGTCAGCACCTGGATCCTGTTGGCTCCGAAGGTCTTTACCAGCTTTATCTTATCCTGATCTACGGAGATAAAGCCATTGAGAACCTCCAGGATAGTTACCACCAGTGATATCGTAAGTGCGATGGCAATTATGGACGACGGTCCAGCACCGATCCAGACTATGAAGATAGGCCCGAGGGCTATCTTCGGCAGGCTGTTCAGAACAACGAGGTACGGCTCCAGTACCTTTGACAGGAATTCAGACCACCACAGTATTACGGCAATTATTGTACCGGCTATTGTCCCCAGCAGAAAACCTATCACCGTTTCAAGGCACGTTATCCCAGTGTGATAAAAAAGCACCCCCTGCCTGTACAGGTCAGCAATAGTGTCAATTATCCTTGAAGGCTGACTTGTTATAAACGGATCGATCAGTCCCAGGACAGCCAGCAGCTCCCACAATGCGAAAAAGGCCACCAGCAGCAGTATTCGGGCTGAAAGAATGAGTTTTCTCCTCATCCTCACCTTCTTTAAAAACTGTTTATGTTCATCAGAAATTCCGGTTTTGTCATTCAAGCGGTCCATCTCCCTTTCACAGCAAATTGCTCAGCTGATCCGTCATACATGGATATCAAGATCCTTCCAGATCTTGTTGAAGTAGTATCTGAACTCAGGCGCCTCCCTGCAGCTCATCGGTGTCTTTCGGTCACATGTCAGGCAGATATCGTAAATGCTCTTTATTGTCCCCGGCCGTTTGGTCAGCACTATTACCCTGTCGGCCATGCTGATGCTCTCTGCGATGTCATGGGTCACAAGAACAGCGGTTTTGTTTTCTCTTTTTATAATGGAGAAAATGTCCTCAGCCACCGCAAGCCTGGTCTGATAATCCAATGCCGAGAAGGCTTCATCCAGCAGCAGTATCTCGGGCTTTATCGACAGGGTCCTTATAAGCGCCGCTCTTTGCCGCATTCCTCCGGAAAGCTGATGGGGATACTTGTCTTTGAAATCATAAAGTCCGTACGTTTCGAGCAGCCCTTCTACATATTTCCTGGTATCGGTGTTGAGAGTACCGGTTATTTCAAGCCCCAGTATGACATTCTCGAAAATGGTCCTCCATTCAAAGAGATAGTCCTTCTGAAGCATGTAACCAACCTGACGTGTCGGGCCGGTCACTTTTTTTCCTCCTACCAGGACAGAGCCTTCGGATGGAAACAGCAAACCGGCCATCAGTGACAGCAGAGTGGATTTCCCGCAGCCACTGGGCCCGACTATACTGACAAATTCGCCCTCCTGTACCGTCAGATTTATATTTTCAAGAGCAGAGACCTCTCCGTTAAGAGAGTGATATTTCATTCCCAGATTATGTATTTCAACTACAGCACCCAATTCGCTTCCTCCGTATCAACTGCCTGCTTTCGTCCTTCAGGCTTTAGTAGTGTACGATAACGCTTTATATAAAAGCGATATTTTTTATGTACATTACAGTATATAAATTTCAAAGTGAATCAGTGAATGAAAAGTGCAGGCGACCGGTGAAGATAAGTAATTACAATGTTACAAAAAACAATTGAAATACTTCCATAGATAATGGTAATATTATACTAAATTTTGTCGACTAATATTCCGGAGGATAACATTATGTATTTTGAGAGTTTGAACGATTTGAAAAATTTTATTGCCTCTTCTGCTCTATCCTCAGAAGATCAGCTGATGATCATGGTAGGTGATAAGTCCGCAGATCAGGTCCCCGAAATGATGCAGTTCCTGAACGAAAAAAATGTCAGCTTTTTCGGCGGCATTTTCCCGGGACTGATCGTGGGAAAAGAGAATAAGAGGACAGGATTTATTGCAGAAATCCTTCAGCCTGTCTACTCATCTCTGGTGCTGCCGTTTATGATGCGGTTCTCCCAGGACAGGGAAAAGCTGAAGGGATATACCGCCATCGTATTTGTCGACGGTCTGTCAGGAAGAATGCAGGATCTTACTGATACGGTTTATGGAAAGCTTGGCAGCTGTGTCACATACGTAGGCGGAGGAGCGGGATATTACGACATGATCCACAGACCATGCATATTCAACAGCAAGCAGGTCTATCAGGATGCAATGTATGTCTGTGTGGTAAAAAACAAGACCCGCATATCAGTCGAGCATGGCTGGAAAAAGCTGAACGGGCCCTATTATGTAAAGAATTCCCACGACAATGTTCTGACTGACCTGGATAATTATACGGCTTTTGAGGTTTACAGGCGGGTAATTGAAGAAGAAGAGAACCTGACACTTTTCAAGGAGGACTTTTTCCTGTACGCCAAAGACC
>Ga0134092_1002436_pt1 | contig 14247 bp, 11 predicted proteins | sample 3_6taG_FD_94454 | JGI IMG/M metagenome (GOLD analysis project Ga0134092, IMG submission 94454) | Switchgrass degrading microbial communities from high solid loading bioreactors in New Hampshire, USA - 3_6_20_6_A3 metaG | ecosystem: Engineered > Bioreactor > Semi-continuous > Anaerobic >...
CATGTTTTTCATTTTGTAAAGCACTACTAACAGTGTTTAACATATTTATTTGTTGAGGCCTATACTGATAATTAACCAAACTTAAGTCTAATAATCCACCTGGCTCAAGAAATTTCCCACAATCAGAAAACTTTATGCTTATACTCTTCACTTCTTCGTTTTTCTTTTCTTCATTAGTAAAAAAGGCAGGGCTCTTAAAAGCATAGTGACGTACCGCATACTTTTGGGCTAATTGTAAAACTAGACTGTTGCCGGATTTCTCATCATTTAGCAATGTTAATATTTTATTTAAAGTAGTTGGAGGAAATTCTTTCAAAGAATCAATAAGTTTCAAGAATAAATAAGCACAGGTTTGAGCGTCGTCAAGAGCCCGGTGAAAAGTTAATTTTGGTAGTTTTAATACCTGAGCTAAATACATTAATTTATAGCTTGAAAAAGTGGGTAAAGTAATTTTAGCCAATTCGCAGGTATCAATCCATGTATTACTAAGCCGAACACTACAAGCTTTCTCTAAAAACTGTTTATCAAAAGGTGCGTTATGGGCTATTAATATACTTTCGCCAATAAAAGCCAGTATATCCTGTTCAACTTGTGTCCAAGAGGGTTTAAAAAAAACCATTTCATTAGTAATTCCTGTCAACAAAGTAATTTCTTCCGGAATAGGTCTCTCAGGCTTGATTAAACTTTGGTAGGTATCTACAATTTCACCCTTTTGCACCTTTACTAAGCCTATTTCAATTATTTCGGAATTTTCGTCTATACCGGTTGTTTCTACATCTAAAGCGATAAAATCTAGATCAAACAAAAGTTTTCCCTCCATAAAGAAAGGGACTGTTATTGTCCCTTAACAAGATTACAATTGCCAACTTGCCAAATACTCTTCCTGTTCGGCTGTTAATTGATCAAATTCTATTCCCAGGGATTTTAGTCTTAAGGTTGCTACTCTCTTGTCAATACTTTCTGTCACATTATATACTTTGTTTTGTAAACTTCCATAATTATTAACAAGATACTCTAAAGACAAGGCTTGTAAAGCAAAGGTCATATCCATTATCTCCGCGGGATGTCCGTCTCCGGCTGCTAAATTTACTAAGCGACCTTCCGCCAGTAAATAAACTTTTCGCTTATCTTTAAAGACAAACTCTTCAATATTAGGCTTAACTAATTTCTTTTCTATAGCTAACTCATGCAAATCTGGTTTAGAAATTTCCACATCAAAATGACCTGCATTGGCTAAAACGGCCCTATCTTTCATTACTTCAAAGTGTTCTTTTCGAATGACATTTTTATTTCCCGTTACTGTAATAAAGAAGTCACCTAAGGGTGCTGCTTTAAGCAAAGGCATAACTTGAAAACCGTCCATTAAAGCCTCTGTTACTTTTATGGGATCGATTTCCGTAACAATTACTTTAGCTCCCAAACCTTTTGCTCTTAAGGCTACTCCTTTTCCACACCATCCGTAGCCAATAACAACAACGGTTTTACCGGCTACTACTAAATTGGTTGTTCTCATAATACCATCCCAAACAGATTGACCTGTGCCGTAACGATTGTCAAAAAGGTATTTACTTAAAGCATCATTAACGGCAATCATAGGGATCTTTAAGCTACCTTCTTTTTCTAAAGAACGTAGTCTTAAAATTCCGGTAGTGGTTTCTTCACATCCCCCTACAACATCTTTTAGTTTTTCCGGGTATCGTGAATGTAATAAAGCCACCATATCCCCGCCATCATCAATAATCAAATTAGGAGAAAACTCCGCCGCTTTCTGTAAATGGTTAAAGTATTCTTCATCAGTTGCCCCATGCCAAGCAAAAGCAGTAATACCACTATCTACTAAAGCAGCAACTACGTCATCCTGTGTAGACAAAGGATTACTAGCTACTACTGCTACTTCTGCACCTCCGGCTTGAACAACCTTAGCTAAAAAACCGGTTTTAGCTTCCAGGTGTAAGCAGATCACTACTTTTTTACCTTGAAAAGGTTTTGTTTTTAAAAACTCTTCTTTAATCAAATTTAAAACAGGCATATGATTTTTTACCCAGTTAATTTTCAGATGTCCCTGAGGGGCTAAAGATAAATCTCTAATTAAACTTTTCATCTTTACCTCCTAAATTATTAAAATAGTTTGTTTGACAAGATAATTTTATTTTAGTATACTATATAAGTGACCATTAGCGCCCGTAGCTCAGTGGATAGAGCACTGGCCTCCGGAGCCAGGAGCGGAGGTTCGATTCCTCTCGGGCGTACCATCTAAATCCCACAATTAATGTGGGTTTTTTTATTATTAAAACATATTTGGAAAGTTATTTTGTCTTAAAGCTTCATAAATAATAATTGCAACTGAATTAGATAAATTTAAAGATCGTGCCTTTTTATTTTTCAGCATAGGTATTTTAATACAATTATCAGCATGTGCTTTTAATAATTCTTCCGGCAGACCTTTTGTTTCTTTCCCGAAAAGAATATAGGAACCGGGTAGATATTCGATTTCAGTATAGTATTTACTGCCTTTTGTCGTGGCTAGAATTAAATTATCATTCCTATGTTTTTGTAAAAACTCATCTATATTTTCATATATATGTATATCCAGCAAATCCCAGTAATCTAATCCCGCTCGTTTTAAATGTTTATCATCGATAGAAAAGCCGAGAGGTTTTACTAAGTGCAAACTTGAACCGGTAATTGCACAAGTTCGTGCTATATTTCCTGTATTAGCCGGTATCTCTGGTTCAACTAAGACAATATTAAGCAATTTTATTCCCTCCTGCTTTTATTATCATACCATAAGTAAACATATCTTACCCAAATTAAAATTTCCGGTTTCTTTCTGAAACCGGAAATTTTATTGTGAAGTTTTGTTTCTTTAAATTTCATAAAAAATTAACCCAATGGTCCCGGGCCCTACATGAGTCCCAATAACACCACCCACATCTGAGATAATAAGATCTTCACAGTTTAATATTTCGGTGACCTTATTAGATAATTTCATTAATTCCGGCAAAGCATCACAATGTACTAATGAACACATGACTTTGCTATTTTCTTTTATTTTAGACTGAGCGATCTCCAGTAAACGCTCTATGGCTTTACTTCTCCCCCTGGCCTTTTCGTAAACATGAATTTCCCCGTCACTTATTTCTAAAATAGGTTTTATGCTTAAAAGGGAGCCTAACAGATAGCTGGCTTTGCCTATTCTTCCTCCCTTTTCCAGATAATCTAAAGTATCAACTATAAAATAGATAGTCATTTTATTGATTAAATCATTAACTAGCGCTAAAATCTCCTGAAAACTCTTTCCCTCTTGGGCTGCTTTAGCTGCCGCCAAAACTATAAGCCCCATCCCCATGCTTACTGATTGGGAATCAATAACTTCAACATTCACTTTTTCATTAACCAAATTTTTGGCTAAACAGGCACTTTGGTATGTACCGCTAAATTTCTTCGATAAATGAATGGAAATAATTTCTTCTGCACCTTTTAAAGCAAGATTTTCATAAGTACTTACAAATTCACCAGGCGGGGGTTGAGAGGTTGTAGGAGGTTTTTCACTGTTTCTCAATTTTTCATAAAACTCACCTGGTGTCAAGTCGACTCCATCTAAATAAGTTTCAACGTCATTAAAATGTATTTTTAGAGGTACAATTGTTATGCCGTATTTTTCAATTAATTCTTTTGGTAGATCTGCAGTACTATCTGTTACTATTCTTATTTTGGACATTTCTACCACCTCTTATCTCTACTCTATAGATATTAAATAATAATAGAGGGGTTGACCGCCGTAATGTAGCTCAAAATCAATATCAGGGTATAATGAAGCCAATTTATTAACTAACTCTTCACCTTGAGCTTCTTTAATATCACTTCCATAATAAAGGGTTACCAAATCCTCATCGCCTAGTAAGGCATCCTTTAACATATCTATTACTACCTGTTCAATTTCCTCGCCTATAACAGTAATTTCGCCGTCAATAATACCCATTATTTGTCCGCTCTTAATTTGAAGGTTTTTATACTCGGCGTCCCGGACTGCATAGGTAACTTCCCCGGTTTTAATTTCGTTTATTGCTTCCTGCATTCGCTCATAATTTGTGTCTAAATCTAATTCACCGTTAAAAGCCATTAGTGCTCCTATTCCTTGAGGAATACTTTTACTGGAAATAACTTTAGCCGGTTTATTTGTTACAGAACAGGCTTGTTGTGCAGCTAAAATGATATTTTTATTGTTAGGTAAAATTAGAACTTCCTTGGCATTGATTTGTTCTATTGCCAGTAAAATATCTTCTGTACTCGGGTTCATTGTTTGCCCGCCGGTAATAATATAATCCACCCCTAGACTACGAAAAATTTCATTTAACCCTTCCCCTACACTTACAGCAATGACTCCAACAGATTTCATTATATTTTGTTGCAATAGTTCATTTTGTTCCCACATGTTGTCGATCTTTATATTATGAAGGGAACCAATTTGACCGCAGTATTCCAAAACTAACCCGGGATGATTGGTATGTACATGAATTTTAATAATTCCATCAGAATTAACTACAACCACGGAGTCTCCTTGTTTTTCCAGGTATTTTCTTATTATTTCAGTATCTTCGCCAACATTATTACGCTTCTTAATAATTAATTCAGTACAATATTGATAAGTAATATCTTCCGGTTCAGTTTGCAGCTCTTGGATTTTAGATAAAGTTTTTTGGGAAGAGATAACAGCTTCTTCAATCAAGTAATCTGCAGCATCTTTTCCCTTTAAACCTAATAACATTCCTTCAATAATTGTCAAGAAGCCTTTCCCTCCGGCATCAACTACTCCGGCTTGTTTGAGAACAGGTAACATTTCCGGCGTTTTGGATAAAGTTAGGTATCCCTGTTCCAAGAAAATTTCCAGGGCCTGGTCAAGGCTAACCTCATCCTTAAGACTATTTATTAATTTTTCCGTTGCCTCCCTGGCTACAGTCAAAATTGTTCCTTCCACCGGCTTGACAACTGCTTTATAGGCTGCTTCAACTCCTTGGGAAAAGGCTTTCGCTAACAAATTACTATCCAAAACCTTCGAATCATTTACAGCCTTAGCAAAACCACCCAATAACTGGGAGAGGATAACCCCAGAATTGCCTCTTGCCCCCATTAAAGCACCATGAGCCATGGATTCAGCTACCTGGGGTAAACTGCAGTTTTTCGGAAGGTTTTGGATAGCCTTAGCTGCTGAAACAAGGGTTAGATACATATTAGTTCCTGTATCTCCATCAGGAACCGGGAAGACATTTAAACTATCTATTTGCGATTTTTCTCTTTCTAATTTTCCGGCACCAGCTAAAATCATGGTCCGTAAAATATCTCCATTAATTATCGTATTCACCCTAGTGCCTCCTTAATTTATTTAACAACAAAAAAACATAAATAATTATACGCTAAATTATATGTCAAATCCTTCTTTAATCATTTATTTTAATAACAATGAGAAAATATTTATTGTAAAGCCAATTTCAGTTAATAATAAGTAAGACAGAATAAATCTCAGAGGTGAAATAATGATTCAAATAGATGATTCAGGTAGCGGAAGCCTAATTGGCGGAACAGGTATCGGTATTTTAAATACTGATACCAACGAATATTATTTTGACATCATACCTTTAAAATATTATCAAACTGAGCTTTATCAAAAAAAATTATATCAAGATTATGTAATTGAAATCGTAAAAAAAGGATTTTCTAAGTTAAATGTAACTAAAAAAGACACAATTCAAGTTTGCCAAAGTTATGTCTTTGACAAATTAAGACACTGGCTTACCGATAATGAATATAATTGGTCAAACGCAAAAATTGAGGGCCCACTGCAATATAAAGTAGAAGAATCTTTTACCCATTATGTAATAAATTTAGGATTACCTAGAGATTTTGTAAAACATGCTCGCTTTGCTTTCGGTTTTCACCGATTATTAAAATGGGTTTTCGCCGATAAAGAAAAAAGAAAAAACCTTTGCAAAACCCAATGGAAAAGCTGGCAAAAATGGGGTAATAAAGAAAGAAGTATTTATAAAAATATACTAACCTATCCAGATTATTGTTTAAAATGCGGTAAAAAAATAAAACCACCCCAAAAGGTTATTACCATTGAATATACAACTATTAAACCTGCCACTATTAATTTGCATCCTCAATGTTATTCAGGAGAATTAAGGGAATTCCCACCGGAATTTTTACGAGAATTTAGCACAATTATAAAACTACGTAATCTGCCGGAAAATAATGAACCTCAACTTTTTTTAAAAGTTTTAAACAATGAAGTTGTAGTTACATCAGTACAGGGTGAGATCCTGGGAATACTGGATAAACCTTTAAGCTATAAAATAGCTTTTTGGCTAAATAAAGGATTCGTCTGGCAATGTTATTTAAAAGAACTTTCCGAAAATCAAGCAAAATTAAACCTTAAACTTATCAATTAGATTTATTGAGAATCGTAAACTATCATTATTTATCATTACCTTTTTCCTGACACTTAGAACAATAGCCGTAAAATTTTAATTGATGGTCAACAATTTTAAAACCACTACTCCTTGTAATAGTGGTTTCCAAACCTTCCAAAAGGTCTTCTCCAAACTCAGTTACCTCACCACAGGACAAGCAGATAAGATGGTGATGGTGATGATCATCTTCTTGGATAAATTCATAGCGTAATCGCCCATCCCCAAAATTTATCTTTTTAAGAATATCTAATTCAGCCAACAAATCCAGGGTTCGATAAACGGTAGCCAATCCCAATTCAGGATGGGTTTTTTTGACTATTTGGTATACATCTTCAGCACTTAAATGTCCTTGTTGATTTTGGGTAAAGACATCAATAATAACCTTGCGTTGAGGTGTCATTTTATATTCTTTCGCCTTTAAACGATCTTTAATATTTTCAAAACAGGTCATATTGTCACCTTAAAAATAGGGATTATATTAGAATTATACCACATTAAACTATCTTTTCCAAAAGAAAGGGCTAAAAAGTACTAAGACTGTATAAAGTTCCAACCTTCCCAAAAGCATTAAAAAGGCCAAGAAAAACTTCCCAAATTCGGAAAAAAAGCTAAAATCTTGGGAAGGACCAACTAAACCTAGCCCCACACCTACATTTCCCAAACAAGAAGCTGCCGCACTTAAAGCAGAAATTAAATCTAAACCTAAGCCGGTCAGAATAATTGAAGCAAACATAAAAATTAGTATATAGAGAAAAAAGAATTGTGAAATATTAATAACAATGTCATCAGAAACCGGCCTTTCTCGGACTTTTAATTGGGTAATCATTCGTGGATGAATTGCTCTTTTAATTTCAGAATGAGCCCGTTTTAGCAAAATTAATATTCTCCCTACTTTAATAGAACCACTGGAAGAACCGGCACAGCCACCAATAAACATTAAAGCAAAAATTAAACATTGTAGTAAAAAGGGCCACTGCTCATAATCATTAATGATAAAGGCAGTGGTGGTTATGGTTGCTATCGTTTGAAATGTGCCTGCCGTTAAAGCTTCTCCTAAAGTTAAATCGGTAGTAAATATTAAAACTATGGTCATAAATAAGGCACAGGTTATGATTATAGAAAAATAAAGTTTGAACTCCTCACTTTTCCAAAATATTTTTAGGCTTTTGTTACGAAAAGCTAAATAGTGTAAAGAAAAATTAGCACCTGAAATAAACATAAAGATAGTAATAATCCAGTATATTAGTGGGCTATCATAAAACCCTATATTTGCATTCTTTGTTGAAACACCGCCGGTGGCCACCGTTGCAAAAGCATGACAAATAGCATCGAAAAGGCTCATACCGCAAAACCATAAAAGAATACTTTCCACAACAGTAATAGTTAAGTATGTATACCAAAGAATTTTAGCTGTTTCCCTTATTCGTGGTTTTAGTTTTTCAGTAACAGGAGAACCGGGCAATTCTGCTTTAAACATCTGGGTCCCACTTACCCCTAAAGAAGAAAGAATGGCCACAAACAAAACAATAATCCCCATACCACCCAGCCAATTGGTCAGACTTCGCCAAAATAATATCCCCGGAGGTAAGGCCTGAATATCTCTTAAAACAGTGGCTCCCGTAGTGGTAAAACCGGACATGCTTTCAAAAAAAGCATCGGCAAAATTTGTGAAAGTACCGGAAATAAGATAAGGTAAAGAACCGAAAAAAGCAGCAAAAAGCCAACTGAAAGATACAATGGCAAACCCTTCCTTGTAGTGAATGGTTTCTTCTGTTTGAAACTTTTTAAACAAAAGAAGACCTACCCCAAAAGTAATCGGAGTAGAAATCAAAAAAGCAGCAATATCTTGTTGATGTCCGTAATAAACTGCCCAAAATAAGGGCAGAAACATGCTTAAACCAATTATCATTAAAATTTTCCCTAGATTAGTAATAATTAATTTATAACTCATAGTGTTGGTTCCTCACTACCTATTGCTCTTTGTTATAGTTTATGAAAAAAATGCTTCCACCTTGCTAATCGCTTTCGGCAAGGTAAAAACAATAATTCTATCTCTGGGAAGTAAATAATCATTACCTGAAGGAATTAATACATCTTCATTTCGAAATATTGCACCTATTAAAGCCCCTTTTGGAAAAGATAAATCCTTAATATACTTATTAACTATTTTTTTGTTGTCTGGTACAATCATCTCAATCATCTCGGCTTTAGCTCCACCTATAAGAGAAACGGAAACAATTTTTCCTTTTCGGATAAATTTCAAAATAGCCGCTGTTGTTAATATACGCGGACTCACCGCCACATCTATTCCAACTCGTTCTACCAGGGGCAGATAATCGGAACGCCTGATTTGAGCGATGGTTTTTTTGACGCCTAAATGTTTAGCTAAAAGCGAAACCAAAAGATTAAGTTTATCATCATCGGTTAAAGAAATAAACAAATCTGTATTTTGAACTCCTTCTTCTTTAAGCAAATCAATGTCCGTTCCGTCGCCATATAAAATCATAACATTATTTAAATCTTTGGCGATTTGTTTACAACGTTCTTGATCTTTTTCTATAATTTTAGCCGAAACTTTTGTAGTTTCTAGCATTTTTGCCAAATAATACCCTATCCTACCTCCACCCAGAATAATTACATTGTCAGTTTTACTACGATCTATACCAATATTTTTTTCAACACCAATCATATCTTTCGTGGTAGCTAGAATAAAAATAATATCATCTTTCAATATTTGATCATTACCATGAGGAATAATCATCTCTTCATTTCTTAAGATTGCTACAATCAGAAAACGATATGGCATGCTAATATCTTTTAGGTGTTTATTAAGAATAGGTGAATCATCTTTAATTTTCAATTCCAATAATTGTATTTTTCCGTTGGCAAAGTATTCTACATCAATTGCTTCCGGAACTTCAATAAGTTTAAAAATTTCTTTTGCAGTAACTTTCTCCGGATTAATCAATAAATCTATGTTTAATTTAGAACTTTGAGTTAGTATATGGTTATCAGCATATTCCGGATTTCGTACCCGAGCAACCGTTTTGGGAACACCATATTCCTTAGCCATTAGACAGGCAATCATATTTAGCTCATCACTTTCGGTAACAGCAATTAAGAGATTAGCATCTCTTATACCGGCTTCTTCTAATATCTCAGAACTTGCTCCTGTACCAAGGATGGCACGAACATCTAAAGTCTCTTCAACTACTTTAAACCTGTCCTGATTTTTTTCTATTACTACCACATCATGATTTTCCATAGATAAAGTTTGAGCTAAGTTATAACCTACTTTTCCGGCTCCAATGATTATTACCCGCATAGATGCTCACCTCAAAAAATCTAAAGAAAACTCTGTTTGTAAATGGTACCACTTTTTGCGTATTTGTGTCAATCCATATAAACTAAGCTAATTTCTGCTTTAACTCTTCCAATTGATACAAAATTTCCTGCTTTTTATCTTTGTGTACCTGTAAAATATTACGTAAATTAATTTCAAACTCTTGAAAGAGATCTCTTATTTCTAATTCTGCCTCAGTAAAGTCAGCTATTATCCGGGTAGGAATAGTCTCTTTTACAGGTAAGTTGAAAGTTTCATTAGCTTTTGGTAAGATAACCTGGTTACCAGTTTCTTCTCTTAAGACTCTAGCTAAAGTTTCCCGAGCATCCTCTTCGCCATGAACTAAAAAGATTAATTTAGGCTTGGGACTAAAATGCTTAACCCATTCCACTAACCCTTTTTGATCCGCATGACCGGAAAAACCATCAATTTTTTCAATGGTAGCATTTACTGCTATTTCTTCTCCATGTATACGAACCTGTTTATGGCCATCTAGAATCCTTCTACCCAAAGTTCCCTGAGCCTGATAACCAACAAATAAAACCGTTGATTCAGCACGCCAGAGATTATGTTTAAGGTGATGTTTAATTCTACCTGCATCACACATACCGCTGGCGGAAATTATAATCGCATTTTTTTTAATAGAGTTTAATTTTATTGATTCTTCGGTAGTAAGGCTAAATTTAAGACTGGGAAAATCTAAAATACAACTTTCACTTGCTTCATGTAAGCTGGTGGCTTCCTCATCGTAAAAAAGTGGGTATTTACAAAATATTTCAGTGGTTTTAATGGCCAAAGGACTGTCAATATAAACATCAACAGGAGGAATTTCTCCTGAATTAATTAATTTTTTTAGATTATAAATTATATCCTGAGTTCTTTCTACTGCAAAGGCAGGTATTATTAGATTACCACCCTTTTTTATAGTTTTATTGACTATTCTAGCCAATTGAACTAATTTATCTTCCGTCTCTATATGAAATCTATTGCCATATGTAGATTCCATGATTACATAATCTGCTTCTCCAATTAGTGTGGGATCATTTATAATTGGCTGATCTATATTACCAATATCACCGGAAAAAACTAGCTTCTGTCCATCCACAAAAATTTCAATCATAGATGAACCAAAAATATGTCCTGCGTCTCTAAAATTAACGATTATCTCGGGCAAAATCTCTATGCTTTGTTCATAGTTTACTCCAACAAATTGTTCCATACACTTTTCCGCATCTTTAACGGTATATATAGGTTCAAGTAAAGGTTTGTTAGCTCTGGCTAGTTTTCTGTTTTTCCTTTCCACTTCCATTTCTTGAATATATGCACTATCGGGAAGTAGAATGGAACAAAGGTCTTTCGTAACTATTGTAGTATATATTTTCCCTTTAAAACCTTTACGACATAATTTGGGAATAAGACCACTATGGTCAATATGAGCATGAGTCAAGACCACAGCGTCAATTTGGGAAGGTTTAAAAGGGAATTCACCATAGTTTCTTTCTTTAATTTCCTTTGGTCCTTGAAAGAGACCGCAATCAATAAGAATATTCTGTCCTTTCGAGGATGTAACTAAAAAACAAGAACCGGTTACCACACCAGCTGCTCCGTAGAAAGTTATATTCACTTTATATCCCTCTTTCCAATTTGGTAATTTATAATTTATATTTTTCTATAGGCCATTTATAAAGAAAAACCTGCTCTGCAGGTTTTTCCAGTTAAGTTAGTACTTTCATAATTCGATTAATAGTCTAAAAATCCTTTTTATATTTATTTATACTTTTTAGATAACGAAGCAAACGTCGATAATTCCTACTTATTTCTGAAGGCAATTCAATCAAATTAAGCCCACGAGTTTGGCACAAATATTTTAGTTTTGCATAATTTTTGTTTTTATTTTTTTCAACAATGGCTAATTTAAACTCAGGAATATAAGCATCCACTTTTTCACCGCGAAGATTAAAATCATACAGTATTTCTACATTGGGAAATACCTTTTTTATGGAGTTTTGAAAATCATTGAGACTATCATCTATAGTTTCTTCCTCAAGGTCAGGATTTTTTACTTCCTGACTTAAAGCGTTATTTGCTGATTCTTTAACAACCTTTGCCGGATTTTGAAAAAAGGTTTCTACAACTTCTTTAATAAAGCTATGTAGATTTTCTTCAAAACTACCAAAACTAGAGATTATTCTCGGTTCCGGTAATCTTTGCATTACTAATTGTTGGAACATGGCTTCTACATGTTCCACATTTCCTTCTAAAAAATGTAAAATTAAGGGGATTATTTCTGTCCCTTTTTGGAGAGCTTGTTCTCTAATATAAGAGTTATTATCTTTTGCGCTACTTAATTCAATTACAATATTAATGAATTCATCTATTTTTTTTAAAATCGATTTTTCAAAAAAATTATCAGCCATATTTCCCCTCCTCACTCTAGTTCACATTACATAACTATTCTGAGGGTGGAAAAATATTCCTGAATAATTGTTAGTAAATTGTCTTTTCTGAAGCTAAGGTCTGCAGTTTTTTCCTTGTTGAAACTTCCTCAGTTTCATCAGTCAATACAATCAAATAATCCCCTGCAAAAATTTTAGTATCACCCTTAGGAATAATTTCCTGTCCTCCCCTTTCTATACCTACTAAGAGACAAGAAGGTGGCCACTGAATATCTTTAATACATTTATTTTCCAGGTTAGAACCTAAACATACGGGAACCTCTATAATTATTTTTTCCTTATTTTCATCAGATAGACTTTTGTTTTTGTTTTTTAGAATTCTGTTTAACAACACATCATAAATTGGCTTTGAATTCATTAGTTCACTAATTATATAAGCCGACATAGAAACGGTGATCATTGCCAATAGATGACTAAAAGAACCGGTAAGTTCCGTTATTAGAATACTTCCGGTTATAGGTGCTTTAACTATAGCGGTAAAATAAGCTGCCATAGCTAAAATAATAAAATTATTAATAAATTGTGGTTCAAGGTTAAAATATTTACAGACTAAAATCCCATAGATATTCCCCGCTAAAGCACCAATTACCAGTAAAGGTAGAAAGATCCCCCCAGGAACTCCAGAACCATAACTAACCATGGTGAAAATAAATTTTAATATTAGCAGGGTTAGTAAAAACAATAGGGGCAAGTTTGTGGTACTTAATAAGTTTACTATATGATGTCCTCCGCCCAAAACCTCCGGCATAAGAAAACCTAGTAAACCTGCAATAATTAATGGTAAAACAGGTCTTAAATGGACAGGTAACGGGATTTTTTGGTAAATATTTAAGGATTTAATTAATGTTGTATTAAAAACAATCCCGAAGACACCAATTATTAAACCCAAAATAATTAAATAAGGATAGTTTCTGAGAGGGAATGTGGATAAAGCAGGAAAACTGAATAAAGGTTCTTGTCCAAAAAAACTTTGTGAAAGAAAATCAGCAGTTAAAGATGCAGCCATAGCCGAAGTCAATACATGGTGAGAAAAATTCTTATGCATTTCTTCTAAAGAAAAAATTACCCCGGCTAAAGGAGCATTAAAAGCAGCGGCAAGACCTGCACTGGCCCCGCTGGTTATCAAAAATTTTTCTTCAATCCTTAGCCTACCTAAAAATCTGCTAAAACCTTGGCCCATAGTAGCTCCTAACTGAACAGAAGGACCTGCTAAGCCTAAGGAGAGCCCCCCAAAAATGGCTAAAACACCGCCAAAAAATTTACTATAAAGTATTCGAAACCAATTTACTTTAAGATAACCGTGTAAAATACCTTTTACCTGAGAAACTCCACTGCCACTAATGTCTGGTTCTTTTTTAACTAAGTAACCTAATAAGACACCGATAGCTATTAAAAAACAAAACCACAGTAAGGTTAAACTCCACTCTCCGTTCTTTAATATTAAATAAACAGCATTTCGCAAATTTTCCGATTTATCCAATAAGATGCGATAAGAAATTACCGCACCTCCGGCTAAAAGGCCAGTTATAATTCCTTCAAAAAATAGTTGTAAGCGAAAATCTAACCATTTATTTAAAGTTTGCGATGTATTGCTTCTGCTTGTATTATTAGTATGTAACTTTTTTTCACCTCTTTTAAAATTAATGAACAACCTTCACCCATCTCCATTCATTTTCCTGATAAAAACATACTAAATTGATTTAATTTACTAAATATATAATTATCAATTTAATTATAGCATATTTATTAAAAACTGGTTGCCATCAACATCTCTTGACATCCTTGACAAAATTGGTTATTATATATGTTGTCCCTAAAATAAATACAGCTTCGCCATAATTTGCCGACGTAGCTCAATTGGTAGAGCAGCTGACTTGTAATCAGCAGGTTGCGGGTTCGAGTCCCATCGTCGGCTCCATATGGGCCATTAGCTCAGTTGGTAGAGCACCTGACTCTTAATCAGGGTGTCCCGGGTTCG
>Ga0134092_1002437_pt1 | contig 14247 bp, 13 predicted proteins | sample 3_6taG_FD_94454 | JGI IMG/M metagenome (GOLD analysis project Ga0134092, IMG submission 94454) | Switchgrass degrading microbial communities from high solid loading bioreactors in New Hampshire, USA - 3_6_20_6_A3 metaG | ecosystem: Engineered > Bioreactor > Semi-continuous > Anaerobic >...
GATAGTGTAGCCACTGCTAATCTATCAGCTCCATTCTTTAGGAAGGTCTTAGCCGCTTCAATGGAACCATGGCCATAAGCATTGGCTTTCACTACAGCAGTTATTAGAGTTCCTTCCTTAACAATCTTCTTGATTTCCCTAATGTTATGAGCTAAATTATCCAAGTTGATTTCTGCCCACACTGGCCTTATTTCATCCAATGTCTTCATATACACACCCTCTTATTTAAATTATATTAACAAAATATATATTCTATTTCTAATTGTGAATTCCTTCTTTCTTGACAAATTTTTTAAAATTGTCAAATTATTTAGTTAATGTTCTATTGTTTTTATGCTAGAGGGTATGTTTTCTAGAATATCTCGGGCTATCATGCCGTATTCACCTTTTATCTCTTTAGCCATATCTCCTGCCAAACCGTGACAATAAACTCCTAACATAGAAGCTTTATAAACCTCTATCCCTTGGCCTATAAAGCTAGCTATTATTCCCGTTAACACATCTCCACTGCCTGCTGTAGCCATTCCAGGATTGCCAGTAGTATTTACATATACTTCTTCCTTGGGATTGCTAACTATAGTATTTACTCCCTTTAAAACTGTTATTATATTGTACTCCTTTGATACGTATTTAGAGTATTCAATTCTATTTTTTTGTATTTCCTTTATATCTACTTCCAATAGTCTGGAAAATTCCCCAGGATGAGGTGTTATGACAGTAGGACCTCTTCTCTTATTAAATATATGCAAACCAATTTTAGATATGCAATTTAATCCATCTGCATCTAATACTATAGGTCCTTGAAAAGCCAATAGTATTTCTTTTACCAGCTCTACTCTTTCTTCATCTACTCCCATTCCTGGTCCAACAGCCAAAACATCCATATCCTTTGAAAACTTTAAAATATCGTCCAATGAATCCAAAGTAAAATTACCTGTGTTTTTGTCAGGTACAGGTTTTATAATAGCTTCAATAAGCTTAGTAGAAAGAATAGAACTTATACTATCAGGAACTATGGTATAAACGAGACCACTTCCTGCCCTTAAACAAGCCATGCTAGTAAGATAAGGGGCTCCAGTCATTCCCTTACTTCCAGCTATAATACCTACTCTTCCATAAGTTCCTTTATGAGAATCCTTCTTTCTCGGGGGAAGTATATCCTTAATGAATTCAGGGATAAAAATATTTCTCTCTTTTCTGCAGTTTTCACCTACGGCAAATGCAACAGCATATTCTCTCTCATGGCTTATTGAAAGATGAATTTCATCTATATTCAACTTTTTCATCATGTGATGACCTTCACCATTTAACGTTACATAGGGATTTCCGTTTTCATGATGGCAAATCTCAATGTGCTTCCAATTGACTTTTCCTATTCCTGTACCCAACAGTTTTGATATAGCTTCCTTAGCTGCAAATAGCCCAGATATAGTCTGGGCATTGTAATTCTTATCCTTTATATATTTAATTTCTTCTTCTGTAAATATTCTTTTTAAAAAGCTATCCCTATTTTTCTCCGTTATCTTTTTAATCCTTGAGACTTTAACAACATCCACCCCAATGCCTATTATCATGAATACTCTCCTCTACTCAAGTATTTTTTGATCCAACTTTTCTATTTCTTCTCTTCCAAGGAGGCCATGTAAAAATGAGTATATTGCTTGAGTCCATTCCTGATAATCGTATTTCTTATTTATCAATTCCTTTAATTTTTCTCTTATGCTATCCAATTCCTCAGTAATGTCCTTTAGTTCCTTCTCCTTCTGTTTAAGTTCCTTATATCCATAATAAACGGTAGCCTTTAATAGGTCAAAATTAAGCTCCCTAATTTCACCATATAAATTTTCCAGCTCATAGGAAATTTCATCTAGTCTTTCATTGATGTTTTCAACTTTTTCCTTATATTCATCTAGTAGAACCAAATCATGGACCTTATTTTCATTGTTAACCGCATTGGATATGCCTAAAATCATCTTCATAGCTAATAGTTTCTCTTCCTTTAGCTTGTTCTCTTCTCTTTCCAATTCTCTTCTTTTGTTAACTAAATCCATTAGCTCCTCTTTAAGGTATGAAATCACCTTATTTTTTGATTTTCCAAACAAGGATAACCAGTTTTCATCATTAATCAATAGAGATATCCGATTCTTCGTTATTATGCTTTCATCCAATTCTATATCTTTATAAGACATATCACCTTCTCCTTCATTTCTGTCTAAACTACTCCTTTAGCAACCTGATGGCGGTTTTTTGTGCATTATACTTTATCCTTTCCACATCTAATGTCTTAATCTCCCTATTTTCCATTATGATATTTCCATCTATTATTACAGTATCCACATCAGAACCTTGAGCTGAATAAGCTAATGCTGACATTACATTGTGTAGTGGATAAAGATGTGGTTTATCCATATCAATTAATATTATATCAGCTTTTTTATCAACTTCCACGGAACCTATTTCATTATCCCAATTTAATCCTTTAGCCCCATTTATAGTAGCCATGGTTAATACATCCTTAGCAGTTACAGAAACCGCATCCATGTTAACAGCCTTATTGACTATTGAAGCTATGTGAATTTCCTCAAACATGTTCAAGTTGTTGTTGCTTGATGCTCCATCTGTTCCCAAAGCAACATTTACACCAGCTTTTAGCATCTTATCCACTGGTGCAAATCCACTTGCCAATTTTAAATTACTACTAGGATTATATACAGCCGTTACGTTGTTGTTCTTTAAAATATTCACATCCTCATCATCAATATGGACACAATGGGCAGCTACCGTAGGCTGTTTAAATAATCCAAGCTCATATACATGTTTAATTGGTGATTTTCCATATATCCTTAGACTATCTTCTACTTCCTTCTTCGTTTCTGATAGATGAATATGAATCCCTGCATTAAGCTCTACTGCCAGATCTAATATATCTTTTAAATAGGATGGACTACAGGTATAGGGAGCGTGAGGAGCTACCATTACTCTAATTCTCCCGTTTCCTCTGCCGTTCCATTCCTCGTAGAGCTTTCTTGTATAATCGATTTTTTCCTTTTCCATACCCTTTTCTTCTATTATGCCTCTAGTTAGTACTCCACGCATACCCGACTCTTCTAATCCCTTTCCTACTTCCTCCATGAAGAAATACATATCACAGAAGGTGGTAGTACCAGATTGTATCATCTCAACCATGCTGAGAAGTGAACCCCAATATACATCTTCTGCATTCAGCTTAGCCTCTATAGGCCATATCTTCTTAGTCAACCATTCCTGTAATGGAAGGTCATCAGCATAATTTCTTAAAAGAGACATGGCTAAATGGGTATGGGAGTTAACAAATCCAGGCATGGCTACTTTATTCTTCCCATCAATCACTTTATCAACTTTATAATCTTCTCTTAAGTCACCAATGTGAACTATTCTATCCCCTTCAATGTATATATTGGTATTTTCTATCACATCCCTTTGACCATCAATAGGCACTAAAGTCACATCTTTTATAAGCAAATTCATTCATATCACTCCTTAAATAAATCATTAATACTATAAAGTTTATTTTAAACTTAAAAATTTCCCTATTCTATCTAAAAGCACACTGACATCATCTGTATCCAATGAAATCTTCTCAATTGGGCATAGTCCAGTATTATCTCTATTTTTAATAAATGGACATATTTCTCCATAGGAAAATTCAATACCTGCTTTATTTAAAACTTCCACTGCAGTCTCAGACATCAACAAACCATATACTTCTTTAACACCAAGGTATTTACACATCATAGCGGCACCTCTGCCAATTACTCTGTCTGCCAGTGAACTCCCTTTCAAATCCATTGATCTTTCTAAGGATAATTTATATATGGGTTTAATGCCCTTTTCACTGCTTTTAAATATAACCTGACCGCCCTTTACTACTACAACACTTAAGTTTCTTTTATCTAAATGCTCCTTTGCAATTTCTATATCATTCATTACTTATTCATCTCCAATCAGTATTTTTCCTTTATTGAGTATATCTCTTCTTTTGAATACTACTACATTACAAATAAATCTAAATATCAAATCTATGCCAAACACTATCCATATTGACCAAATTGGCATCTTAAGTACATAAGCACATATCAGGGATAGTGGTAATCTAAGTCCCCATAATCCCAACATGGCAATAGCTGTAGGAAGCTTTGTATAGCCAGCTCCTCTTAAAGCCCCCTCTATTACTCCTCTTATATTCTGTGGCATCTGAACAATACCCATAACAAATAAATAAACAGCTCCAGTTTTTATAATGTGAATATCATTGGTTAATATTCTCATAATCTGCTCTGGGAAAAATACAAGAAGGCCTCCTGTAAACAGTGTAAATATAGCAGTCCATTTAGTTAGCTGATACAGATACTTCTTGCCCTCTTCTACATTTCCAGAACCTATAGCATGGCCTATGAAAGTGGTGGCTGCAATGCTAAAACCTGCTGCTGGCATATATGAAATGCTTTCAGCCTGTAATCCTAGCTGATAAGAAGCATAAGCAATTTCACCATAAGTCAATATGGCCCTTGTCAATATTATGGATGCTACCTGCCAAAATATCCTCTCAAAAGAAACAGGCAATCCTACTCTATATACTGATAATACCTGATTGAATTCAATCTTCCAGGAAAACCCATCTTCCGTTCTTAACAGTCCTTCCTTCCCAAAAAGGGTAATGAGTCCAATTAGTGCAGCAACAATCTGGGATGTTACTATTGAATAGCCTGCTCCTCTAACGCCCATGGGACTTAATCTCAACTTACCAAATATGAGTATATAGCCTAGTATAATATTAATTATATTCATCATCAAAGCTATTTTCATAGGGGTTTTAGCATTTCCCATACCTTGAAAAACACCTGCAACTATCAATACAATGGTTATAAAGGGAAGTCCCCAGGATATTATTTTAAGATAGATGATGGCATTTTCCATTAACTCTTCCGTTGTATTAAATATTTCCAGTATTTTAACCACATTCCAGAATATGACTTGTTGTAAGATAATCACCAGTATAATTGAAAAGAGCAGGGTTTGAATTGATATCTTTCTCAATTTTTCACAATTGTTAGCACCATAGGCTTGAGCTACAAATACTGAAACCCCAGTTGATATTCCCTTGAATAATGCCCAAATTACATTAAAAATATTAGTACTAATTCCTATGGCACCAACTGCTATAGGGCTAATTCTTCCTATCATAGCCATTGATATGATGCCTGTTGTCATTTGAAGTATACTCTCTACAGTTATTGGAAGAATCATAGAAAGTATTTTTCTTCTAATAATCCTGTATTCCCTATTACTTATTTCTATTTTCATATTTTAGTCTACCTCATTCTAGCATAATATGATAACTATACTATAAATCTAATTGCTCTGAGTACTTCCATGAAATCCTTAGACTTATATTTTACAGTTTTATAATCCACTTGTTCTGTATTATAATAGTTGAGGGATTTTATCACATCTGAGTTTTCATTGTATCTTACTTCAAGCTCAAACTCCTCTGGCAACTGGATCTTATATAGAGAAAAGTCCTTTTTTAAGCTTTCTTCAACGCCTTTTCTAATTAAATCCAAAGCTAACTGTGGATGTATATTTACTGTTGAACTTCCCAAGCCTTCCTTTACAGGAACGGTAACTATGTTTTCATTTATCCTATTGGCCTCTTGGCACAATCCTAAATCCCCACTTAAAAATACAACAGGAACGCCAATACAAGCGGCAATATAGGTATGCAATAAAAATTCACTTAGATATTCTCCGTTTAACTTAATATACTGTATACCTGTGTTCATAGTATGGGATAGTGGATTGGTATTGGTTCCTCCTGCAGAATGATATCCTATAAACAGTAAAGCATCAAAGGTTTCATCTAACTCTTGAACCATGGAACTCATATGGCCGCTCCAGCCTCTAATTAACTTTGTATTTTTAGGTAGTAAATTATGATCTATATTTCTACCAGTATCATGTGCATCCTTTACCCATATTTCATCTACACCTATGTTGTTAGCTCCCTCACATGCAGCCTTTACCTCTAAAGTCATCTGATGAGCAAATTCCTTATAGTCAGCTTCCTTTTTCAATGTCTCATCCCAATGGGTTACTCCAGTAACCCCTTCTATATCTGCACTTATGTATATTTTCATAACTTATCCCCCTTTTATAAAACTTCTACTTCCATACAATCATTATATCAATATTAGATATTAATTTTAACGAAAATTATTTATTTGAAGTCCTATTTTTCATTTTAAATTGCTATTTACTGTAAAGTATAATAGTATATAAATAGACTTATATTGATTTGGGGGAGTTAATATGGACAGTCAACAGCTATTAGGGGGAAATATTAAAAAAAATCTACTTAAACTATCTTTACCTACTAGTCTAGGCTTTGCACTACAATCCATGTATGACATGGTGGATATGATGTGGGTTGGAAGAATTTCAGCTTCTGCAATAGCAGGAGTTACTATTTTTTCTACAGTATTTTGGATAGTTGTAGTTCTAAATGAGATAATAGGTTCCAGCTCCATATCATTAATAACTCAAAGCTACGGAAAAAATGACTTAGAAAAAACTAGAAGAGTTCTAGAACAAACTTTGACCTTTAAGATGTTAGTAGCTGTTGTAGCTGCAATAATCATGTCTATAATTCTAGAACCCCTATTGTGGTTTTTTTCTGAAGATAATAATGTCATCCAATCAGCTTTAGAATACGGATACATAAGAATGTTTTTTCTTCCCATTATGTTTGCATCCTATTCAGTAAATACTGCCTTGAGATGTCTAGGAGATGCAAAAACTCCTATGAAGATAATGATAATATCTTCTATAGTCAATATAATCCTAGATCCTATATTCATGTTTGAGGAAGTTCCTTTTATACATATACCAGGACTTAACATGGGAGTATTTGGTGCTGCTTTAGCTACTGTAATATCCACTATAGTAGCATTTACAACAGGGTTTTATGTTCTAATAAAGGGACAAAGCATAATAAAGATTTCCTTAAAAGGACTATTTAAACTGGATTGGGAAATAGACAAGAAACTTCTTACAATAGGACTGCCTACAGGTATTGAAGTTCTCATGAGGAACTTATCCAGTATAATTACGCTAAAGTTCGTATCCATATATGGAACTGATGCTGTGGCAGCTATGGGTATAGGTAGCAAACTGCTAGGTTTCGCATTTACACCCATTATGGGAATATCCATGGGCTCTAGCACCATAGTAGGCCAAGCGCTAGGAGCGGAACAAGTGGATATTGCTGAAGAAACAGCAAAATTATCTGCTAAAGTGAGTATAATGATGTTATCCATATTTTCAGCCATTGCGGTGTTAATCCCTAATGGGATAATGAAGCTGTTTACAGATGTAAGATCAGTAATAGAAACTGGCATTCCAATGATTAGAATACTGATTCCGTCCATGATATTTACAGGATGGTCTATAGGTTTAGGAAGTGTTTTTACAGGTTCTGGACACAATACTCCTTATCTACTATCCAGTATTGTATCCAGGTGGATAGTGCAAATTCCGATACTCTATATAATCACTAGCCTTTTAAATCTTTCAATCCTATATGCATGGCTTAGCTTTATGGTTGCTGAAGTTAGTGAACTATTAACAATTTATTACCACTATAAAAAGGGTCTATGGAAAATAAATAGAGTCTAATAATTAATTATTTTATTAATAACAAAGGAGGAATATCTATTGAGTACAGTTACAACATCAAGGTTGGTCAAATCCGAAGACTTAAATCACCATGGAACTCTATTTGCAGGTAGGGTGGCTGAATGGTTTGTGGAAACCTGCTTTATATGTGGTGCAAAGTTAACAGGGAAACCTGAAAATATTGTATGTTTAAAAATCCATGGCTTAACTTTCACTGAACCTGCAACTAAAGGAGATGTATTAAATTTACAAGCTAGATTAGCTAGAGTTGGTAGAACAAGTTTTTCTGTATATGGAAAGATAACAAAAAACAATTCTGACCATATCCTTTCAGATGGATTTATAACCTTTGTATTTGTAGATGAAAAGGGGAAACCAATTCCTCATAATATTGTACTAGGAGATCCAGTAGATGAAGAAGATGAACAGATAAGAAAAAGAGCAGAAAACTTGAAATAGAATAGCGATACTTATTAAATCTTTTAATAAAGAATCGGGGCTCTATAAATTATGCCCCGATAATCATTTTTTGTTAAGTTTTTTATTCTAGAACTTCAAACTGTCTCTTGATTAGTCTTTCTAAAATACCGAAGAAAATATAAGATGATATAATGAATATTACAGCTAATATACCATATAGGAAAATTATATCAATAATATCCATCAACTTATATGCTAGAAATCCAATCACCAACAGGTAAAGAGAACCGATAGCCATGGCAATCAATACATTTAAATTCTGTTTCATAGGCTTTTGCGGATTATCCCAATCTAGTAACGGCCTGTAAGCATCAATCATCATGCCTAGCTCAGTCATGGGTATACTTCCTAGTATACCTAATATGGTTATCCAAAATATGCTTTGAACTGTCATCAGTTCTACATAGGCTAAACATCCCAATATAGCCACAATTCCAATTATCTGAACAAATAAAGATGATATAACTCTTCCAAATATCTGATCCTTAATTTCTATAGGCATAGTTCTGTGAATCCACATATTTTTTCCTTCTCTAGAGAAGGTAGTACAGCCTACACAATTTATTATACCTAGAGCTGTAACATATCCTATTCCTATTAAATTTATCAAGCTGTAATTCCCACCAATTAACGTTCTTAATTGTACTAGAATACTTGCATCCTCCATAAACATTGACATGACTGTAATTATAGGAAGTATAATTACTCCACCTACAGAATTCAAAAGATAAACAGGGGTTCTCAAAAGAACTTTTATCTCTTTCAATCCGATTGCCAAGTATGAAGGATAGCTTTTGTTGAAATCAGAAACTTTAACTTTTCCACTTTCTTTTGATGTGTAAACTTCTAAATTGCCAATTAGTCCATCAAAGAATACCCTTTCGCTTAAAAGTACCATGATAATAAAGCTTAATAGAGAAACACCTATAAACAGCATAGCATATAAAAGTCCTGTAAAATTCATATAGCTGTTTAAAGCCAGAGTGGCCCACATGCTTGGTGGAAATATGATTCCCAATCTTTTTACAAATAGATTGGAATCCGTAATCAGCTTATATATAAAATCTTCTTCACCCATTAGGGAATTTCCAGCAATAGACTGAACTTTAAGCTGAAATCCTATAAGCAAAGCTATCATTATCAAATATCCAATAATTCTTACCAAATCCTTCTTGCCCTTAATATTTGTGAACTTCATAAATGCCATAACTATAATAGAAGCCAAGGACAAAGAAATTACAGGAACAAATAACAATATAATCAATGAATAAATCCAATATAATAGTCCTTCATTCCCTCTAATCCCGTAAGTTATTATAAAGGGAAGTGCAATGGGAAGTGAAGTCAAGTACTCATATATCATCATGGAAATAAATTTGGCTATAACAATATCCCTAGATTTTAATGGCAAGGGAATTAGTATGTTCATATCATTGGAAAAGTAGTACTTGGATAGTACATATAACAGCCCAGTAAAAAACAAAATCAACTGAGCTATTAATATTCCATATAAGAGGAACATGGATTTCTGTCCTATATTTAAAAATCCATCATACATATTATAAATGACGGAAACTATGAAATAATAGCTAGGCAAAATAGATAGAATTATGATAGGAATGAGTATAATCTGCCATTTATCTCTTTTGTTTGTTAGATTATACTTAATAGCTGACAGTCCATAGGTGTTATTTATATCCATTTTTATTAGAGACAGTATCCTATTCATCATCCGTCAACTCCAAGAATATTTTTTCTAAGGATTCATTATCATCAGCAGAATTGCGAAGTTCACTCATAGTACCTAAAGCTATTATTTTCCCCCTATTTATAATAGCAATTCTATCACACAGCTTTTCTGCCACCTCTAGAACGTGAGTAGAGAAAAATACAGTTTTTCCTTCATTACATCTCTCTCTCATGATTTCCTTTAGCTTAAATGAGGATTTAGGATCAAGTCCTACCATAGGCTCATCTAATATGAACAACTCCGGTTCATGGATTAAAGCTGAAATCAAAACTAATTTCTGCTTCATACCATGGGAGTAACTGCCTATAATGTTGCCAATTGCATTCTTTAACTCAAAGATATCCAAATACTTTTCAATCCTCTCCTGTCTTATACTCTTTGGAATGCCGTATATGTCTGCTATGAAATTTAGATATTCTATACCCTTTAACTTATTGTAAACTTCTGGTGTATCTGGTACAAAGGATATTTTCCTCTTTGCTTCCAAGGGATTTTCCCATACATCTATATCGTCTATAAATACATTGCCACTATCTGGCTTCAAAAGGCCTACTATCATCTTTATTGTGGTAGTCTTTCCTGCACCATTGGGACCTAAAAACCCAAAGATCTCACCCGGCTTTACTTCCAAATTTATATTATCTACAGCCCTAACTCCACCCTTGCTATAGGTCTTGGATAAATCTTTAAGCTTTAACACGTTATCACTCCTTTCAACTGCTTCTATATTATATATATATATTATAATATAGTTAAAGAAAGGCTGGCAAAAAGGCCAGCCTTTTGTCTTATATTATGAAATTCCAGCAATTCTATCTTCAAGAGCTTTAAATAGTTCCTTCTTATCCATATGAGGTCTTAGTTTATATAGTTCTTCTAAAGCAATCTTTGCTCCATAATCCATTCCTTGACATCCTGCTAATAGCATAACATCATTGTGGGATACTTTAGAAAGTCCATAGGATATAGCATCTCTTAATTCATCATATAGATGGACTTCAATTCCCTTTTTCTCCATTACTTCCATAAAAACTTCTACTTCCTCTTGAGTTACCTTATCCTTTTCTGTAACATGGGATTTGCTCAATGTGGCTATAACCTCTTTCATATCTAATTTTTCAGCCCATCTGGCTATAGCTTCTGCATTTTCCCTATTGGTAGTTACTCCTCGACTTCCTCTAATTGCATATACTAAATGTAATTTATTATAATCCATCATGCTTAAAGTTTCCAATGTAACGTTTATATTGCCAGGATTAGCAAAATGGTCATCTATTATCTTAAAGCCCCTATCGTATATTATTTGGAATCGCCTTTCAACTCCTTTAAAAGAATTGATGGCTTCTTGAATTGTAGCAATTGGCACTCCGCACAACAATCCAATGGATATAGCTACCAATGAATTGTATACTGAGTGAAATCCTGAAACAGACAAGTTTATATCAAATTCCTGTGGTTTATACTCAGTTCCTTTAGATTTAATTGGTTTTTGAATTACTACTTTAAACTTTGCCCTTCCAGTGGATAAATCTAAATCCTTTATAGTCAAATCCCCTGTATTATCCTTAATACCATATGTCAACACTTGTGCTTTAGTCTTATCTATTAAGGATTTTGAATAGGGATCATCCAGATTTAGTATAGCCCATGCTTCAGGTTTAGCATCTCTTATTAAGCTAGATTTAGCCTCAAAATATTTTTCAAAGGAACCATGTAAATCAATATGCTCTCTGTTTATGTTGTTTAAAGTCACAATATCAAAGTCAACATCAGAAACCCTTTTTAGCTCTAATGCAGAAGATGAAACTTCCATTACCACATGGGATACTTCTTGATTTCTCATATTATTAAAATAGCGTTGAAGGTCTAAAGACTCTGGAGTAGTCAATATGGAAGGTTCAATGTAGTTTCTGTATTTTACCATTACAGTTCCTATAAGACCTGTTTCCAACCCGTGTTTCTCTAAAATAGCATTAGTCATAAAAGCAGTAGATGTTTTCCCATTAGTTGCACTTATCCCAATTATATTCATAGCTTGTGAAGGGTGATTATAATATGCATCACTTAAGGATGCCAAAGCCTTACGGGAATCTTCTACTCTAAACTGTGGAATATCTAAATTTGGCTGTAAATCCTCTACAACAAGGGCTACTGCGCCATTTTTAATAGCATCAGGTATATACTTATGGCCATCTGTTTTATATCCTTTAATGCATACAAACAGATCTCCAGGATTTACCTTTCCTGAATGATAGGCTATGCCATCTATTTCAATATCCCTTTCGTTTAAGGCTTCAATTACATCTATAGACTTTAGCAATTCATATATCCTCATCATCAGTTTCTCAACTCCAATCTAAATTTTCATTTACTTAAATATCTTTTCAAATATGCGCTTTAACTTATATCCTATAAAAGCAAAAGCAGGTTTTGGATCATTAGGATCCCATATGGCATAAGCTTTAGGTTTTCTATAGGATTTTAGTACTTCTTTTAGACTTAATTGTCCAGTCCTTATATACTCTCTTACAGCAAATAGGTCTTCATAGGCATACCAGAATACATAACCAGTATCCTTATCTACTGCAAAAGGTTCAATAGGACTTCCTGTTAATTCACAATAAGCAATATATGGCATATTTAATCCTACTTTATACAGCAAGCTATTTAAATTAGTAGTTCTAGTATTTATCTCGATTAAGTAGAATTTTCCTGTTTCAGCATCTTTTTTAAACTCTATTTCTCCAAATCCCTTATATCCAATGGATTCTAAAAATTTAGCTCCAATTTCATAGAGTTCTGGTACATATTTCTGACCAGTGTATACACTAGCACCAAAGTTTATAGGCCATTGTCTATACTTTTGACAAGTCGTCCAATGGGTTACTTTTGAATTTTGATTTAGATATGCATCGAAAGTATACATATGGTCATCAAATCCAGGTATGATTCTCTGTACCACTACCTCTAAATTGGCTTCTTGAACCTTTTTTAGAGCCTCTTGTAACTCTTCCATATTGTTTACCTTAAATATCTTCCTTCTGAATTTGGCTACAAATGCTGGTGAATCCGTAGGCTTTACTATACAAGGAAACTTAACGATATTTTCTACCTTTTCCTTAAAGTCCTCTTCATCCACATTAACTGTCTCCGGTATTAAAACTCCATGTTCTTCGGCAATTTCATATAATGTCTTTTTATCCATAACTTTTGTATGTATATTCTCTTCCGTCTGATTGATGAGATAATAATCCTTTAAAGTGGAAGCATATTTATCTATGAACTCCACATATCCATCTGCTGATGGAAATAGCACTGGCTTTTCATCTTGCTTCTTAGCATAATCAATTAAAAATTCCAAAAGCCCTTCTGGATCTTCTTTGCTATTTGGTCCTATTAGAGTTTCAGAACAATATTTTGAATGAAAGCCATAAGTACCTTTTTTTGAATAATCCACAGCAACAGTATATATTCCATGAACGCCTAGACATCGTATTATGCTCAATCCTATATAATAGTTTGCACCAAGAATCACTGCTTTATTTTTCATTATTTTCACCTCATGTTCTATTTTTTCCATATATGTATAAAGGTAAACCGTACTTGTCAAATCTTTTTCAGATGTGTTCTTGTCCTATTTTAATAATTTTAACACATATTAATTCTTTTTTCTACAAAATTGATAAAAGCTGAGGAATCCCTCAGCTTTCTATATTAGAATAATGCTTTTTCAGTTTTCCAAGCAAATTCTTTAAAGGATTAAAGAGAAATAGTATGATTATAAAATTTGATGTACCATGAAGCAGGTCGAAGAGCAAACCTCTAATCCAATAAGCCCATCCATAGGCTAATCCATAGAAAAATGACTCTACAACAGCAAAGAAAATGCCAAAAGTATAGCCAAATATTGCTCCTAAAATTCCATATGCATATTCGGATTTAAATCTTTTGCTTATTAATTCCGTTATCATTATTAAAATTGGCCAAATAAAATAGTATACCAAAAGCCATGTAGCAAAGCCATATATGAATATTTCAGTAGTAGTAAATATCAAGGATACTAACAATGTCCTTTTATGTCCAAATACAACCGTATATACTATAAAAAGCAAGGTTACAATTTCTATATTTGGTATAAAGCTTAAGGCCAATTTCCCCGCTGTTATAGAAGCACTCAAAATTCCTATAAGCACTACATCTCTTGCTTTCATGGCTAGTAGTTCTTTAACTGGAATGTATATGTGTCTTTATTCTTTAGAGGTATCTCTCCAGGACCTGTAGTTGCATCTTCTTCATTAACATAA
>Ga0134092_1002442_pt1 | contig 14237 bp, 9 predicted proteins | sample 3_6taG_FD_94454 | JGI IMG/M metagenome (GOLD analysis project Ga0134092, IMG submission 94454) | Switchgrass degrading microbial communities from high solid loading bioreactors in New Hampshire, USA - 3_6_20_6_A3 metaG | ecosystem: Engineered > Bioreactor > Semi-continuous > Anaerobic > Digestate...
GATACATTTCTATGTCTGCCTACTATCTAAAAGTTTGTGAAAACTAGAGAACCGCCGTGTACCGAACGGTACGCACGGTGGTGTGAGAGGTCGGCGGTTAGTCACCGCCTCCTACTCGATATAACTATTTTTCTTGAACTTTATAAATGGTACTTAACATTGGTTCGTCAATCCGTTTGCCGTTGAGTGCAATGTAGACACCTTTGCCGTTGTGATTTTCCTTCAAGCGGATTGTTTTAACCTGTGCAAAAGGATCCATTTTATAATACTTAATGGTATCGGTTAAGTTTTGATATAATTCCTGTGCACCTTTAGCCAAGCAGGATTCACACATACAAATAGTGAATTCCTGAACAGTAAAGGTTGAATTGTCTTTTTTACGTACGGTGTTGCAAGCATTGTCACCTTGTTTAGGTGTATAATGGGTGTGCAATAACTCATGAGCAAGGTGAGAATTAGGTTCACCGTAGAAATCTTCATATAGTCTTAAAATATCCGGATTTTCTTGTGACTTACGGTATTTGGAAACCTTGTCGATATTTACTAATATCTGCTGGCGTCTTTCCATTTCGTCTATCTTTTCCGGAACTGGATGTCCTGCACCGCAGATACAACCACCGGGACAAGCCATAACTTCTATAAGGTCATAACCTACATCCACACCTTGAAGAATCTTTTCGATTATAGGTTCCACGTTGTGGAGGCCGCTTACAACAGCTACACGAACTTTTGAGTTATCTACATCTACTGTTGCCTCTTTTACACCTTCGAAGCCGCGAATTTCTTCAAAGTCAAGGTGATCGGTAAGAACTTTTCCGGTTAACTTTTCAACTGCCATACGAAGTGCAGCTTCAGCAACACCACCGGAAGCACCAAAGAGTATACCGGCACCGGATACTTGTCTGTAAGGTTCATCAAATTCCTGAGGCTCTACTTGAGAAACATCGATATTTTCAAGCTTAACCATTTCTATCATTTCTGTAGTTGTGAGAACTGCATCCACATCACGGATACCTTCGGGGGCAAATTCAGGACGTGCAGCTTCATATTTTTTCGCAATACATGGAACTATTGAAACTACAAAGAGATCATCTTTATTTAGGCCAGACAGTTTTGCATAATGGTTCTTAACTGTGGCACCCATCATCATTTGCGGTGACTTACAAGTTGAAAGATGAGGAATGATTTCAGGATAACGTCTTTCAACAAAGTTTACCCATCCTGGGCAGCAGGAAGTAAATTGCGGCATTACACCTTTATTTGATACTCTTGTTAAGAACTCTGTAGTTTCTTCCATGATAGTTAAGTCGGCTGCAAAAGTGAAGTCGAATACCTTGTCAAAACCAAGTTTCTTAAGAAGTCCTGCCATAAATGCAGAGGTTTCTTCAAATGGAATATTATAGGTCTTGGAGATAAGGCTTCGAACAGCCGGTGCAACAAAGCCAATAACAGTCTTTTTATTGTCGTGTATTGCTCTCAAAACTTTACCTTTATCACGGCGATAGTCCAAAGCACCGCAAGGACAAGCAGTTACGCACTGACCGCAGCTGACACAATCGGTTTCCTGAAGAGGAAGGCCGCTTTTGGTACCTACCAACTGACGTCCTTCCTTCATGTAAAAGGCAAGTACGCCAGGACCTTCAATTTCATTACATGCAGCAATACAACGTCCGCAGGAAATACATTTATTATGGTCACGGATTATAAAAGGATGATCGTTAACTATAGGTATATAAGGACGTTCGTGAATAGGTGTTTCAAATTCAATACCATGGTTGGTTGCTTCTTTACGTAAATCGCAGGAATAGCGTTCACGACATCCGCATTTTAGACAACGGCGTGCTTCTTGTCTTGCAATTTCTTCTGCCAATCCTAATTCTACTTCTTTGAAGTTATTTTTTCTCTCTTCCAAAGAAATAGAGGGCATTTGAGCACGAGGAATTTTAGGAATTTCTCTAAACTCCCACTTAGGAAGGTCTTCCAAGCTACCACGGTTACAGCTGTAATCAACATTTTCTTCCTTGATATAGCCCTTCATTAAGAAGCTGTCCATTGCATCGGCAGCACGGCGTCCTGCTGCAACAGCTTGAATTACTGTGGCAGGTCCGGTTACGCAGTCTCCACCTGCAAATATATTGTACTCGGAAGTTTGCATAGTCTTACCGTTAATTTCTATATCTCCCCACTTATTGAGTTTTACAGGGAGGTCATTATATAAGAACTGTGTATTGGTACTTTGCCCAATAGCACCTATTATAGTATCAGCTTCAATGTCAAACTCACTACCTTCAATTGGCACAGGACGACGGCGACCGGAACGGTCTGGTTCACCCAAGGTCATTTTAATACAAGTAAGTTTCTTCTTTCTGCCATCAACACTGGTAATCTTTGTAGGTGCCATCAAGAACAACATTTCAACACCCTCGTGTAATGCCTCTTCCACTTCATAGGGTTCAGCAGGCATTTCATCGCGGGTACGGCGGTATACAAGCTTAACCGATTTTGCTCCTTTTCTAAGAGCAGTACGGGCACAGTCAATAGCAGTGTTTCCTCCACCGATTACAACAACAGTGTCGCCCAAGTTGATTTCTGCATTATTTGTTACTTGTTCAAGGAATCGTATTCCAAGCCATACCCCCTCTAAATTTTCACCTTCAATATGTAATGGTGTTGGAGTCCATGAACCTATAGCAAGATATACTGCATCAAAATCCTTGCTAAGGTCTTCAAGTCTGATATGAGTTCCAAGGGCTTTGCCTGTCATAATCTTTACGCCAAGATTTTTGATTAGGTCAATTTCTTTATCTAGAGTAGCTTTTGGGAGACGATATTCAGGTATACCGTATCTCATCATTCCGCCTGCTTTGGGTTGACGTTCAAAAACAGTTACATCATGACCCTTTATGGCACTGTAATATGCAGCAGAAAGCCCTGATGGTCCTGCACCTACTATAGCAATCTTTTTACCTGTGGAAGGATTCTTTTTCGGAAGCCATGGTTGTGGCTGAGACATATCCCAATCGGCAGCAAAACGTTTTACATAATTTATTGCAACAGCAGAATCTACAAGATTGCGTCGACAAGCAGATTCGCAGGGGTGAGGACAGACACGTCCGCATACAACCGGGAAGGGGTTTCTTTCTTTTATTGTTCTTACAGCAGATTCAAAATTTCCATTGCCTACATGACGCAAATAGGTTTGAATATCAACATTAGCAGGACAAGTCATAACACAAGGTGCAACACAATCTGCATTATGGTCAGAAAGCAGCTGTTCCAAGCGCACCTTTCTGTAGTTCTCAAGTTTTGGGCTGTTTGTGCATATCACCATACCCTCTTTTATAGGAGTTTGACATGCTTTTACTTCCTTTTCGCCATTAGGTCCGAGAATGGATACAACGCAAAGTCCACAGTTACCGTTTGATCTTTCAAGCCTTATATCATAACACAGATGAGGAATATGTATATCCTCCTGAAGTAATGCCTGAAGGATGGTAAGATTGTCATAAACTTCAATTTCACGGCCGTTAACTGTTACTTTGATACGGTTTTGACTTGATAATGTTTTCATTCCTTTTCACCTCATCAAAATACATTTAAATTATTAAGCCGTTTCAAAAATTAACCCCGGGGTACCATCGCACACCATTGCGCAATATTTTTGAAACGACAATTACTAACTTTAATTAAAATTATCGGCAGTGTAATTTTTTTCACCTATTATATTATAACGGGTGAATTAAAACTTGTCATCGAAAATTGACAATTTTTTAACTATATTTTTTATGAATTTTGATGTAGCTTTAAGAGAAGTATAAAACTAAAATGATGTAACAGTAATGAAATGAATAAAATTAATTACATATAGAATTATATAATGTATTTGAAATTATAAGGTAAAAAATGTATAATATTGTTAGTGAGTTTTATATATTAATATGTAAAACTTACTGTAAGATTTAGTGAAGAAAAAGGGGAGGGGTTCAAATGAAAAAAAGCGTTTTGGAAAGTTGAGTTTTTTATCCGTGATTGCTTTATTGTTAAGTGCAGTATTAATTGTTTCTGCGCCGGCTACTGCGTTTGCTAACCTATATGAGGGAAAAGGCGATATAAACGGCGATGGTGTGGTGAATTATGATGATTATGAGCTTTTAAGAATGTATGTTCTTGGCATGATCAGGTTAAACAGTGGACAGTTAGAACAAGCTGATATAAATGATGATGGAGTAGTAAATCCAATAGATATGCAACTTTTATATATATTAATTTCCCTAAATACAAATTCTACAGTTTTCTAATCTATTGATAATAATAAGATCTTTAATAAATTTAGTATTATTTCAATTTATTATAAAAAGAATAAGTTTTCAAAGTACATAAAATTACTTTGGAGAAAGGGGCTGTCAACATGGACAGCCTTTTATAATATAAATTACAACCCGTTTTTAGATTTTTGACCTTTTTTCTTTTCCATAGATGCCTTTATGGGCTCTTTATTTGAATCTATCTGGTCGTTATAAAAAGCCGGATCACCTACAGCATCCACAACAAACTTTTTATCCTTTTTCTTTTCCTTCATGGACAATTCCTCCTGTATTTAGGATTACATAATGCGGTGCTTTTTTATTATTTGCATATTTAAAAGAAATATAAACTGTTATCTTTTCCTTTCATTTATGCTTTCAAATTATTGATTTTAATTGAAAAAACATCCTGTGGGAAATGTTGAGAACAAAGGCTACATAAAACTTGTGATTTTCTAATAAAAAAATATATTGAAATATTAACAATATACCGAAAGATAATATAAGTCTTGCTAGCAGAGCTTTTTATAAGCATTTCAACTGACATATATTGTTTAATTGACGGCATTTAGGTAAAAGTATAGAAATTTTTATTAAAAGGAGCGAGCATATAATGAAATGGATTTCGGACTTATCAATAAGAAATAAAATCTTACTAATCCTGATTATAGCTATGATAGGTATCTCTATATTTGCATCATGGGCTTTACTATCAATCAATTCAATTCAATATGAAGAAACAAATATGTTGAAATCGGCTCGTTCCTCACAGGAAGCTATACTAAATGCTGACAGAGATTTATATCAGGCATATGCTGCAGTGCAGAAATTAGTGTTGGAAGATAATACAGAGGATCAAATCACTGCTCAAACCAGCTTTTATAATGACAATATTAAAACTGCAAAGGAAAGAGTTTTAAACTCAGTGCAGGAAATGGAAAATACCAAAAAACTATGGCTTGAATATAAAGGAAAAGCAAGTAATTTAACAGTGTTTGAAATATTGGAAAAAGTGAATTCTGAAATAGATGAGTGGGCGAAAATTTCAAACCTATCCATTGAAAACAAAGCATTTGATGAACAATGGGAAGTAGCTTTTAACGTAGCGCGGGAGCATTTGGATGAAGCAAACGATTTGTTGGAAGAAGCATTAAAAGCGAATGATAAAACATATAGCAAAAGAAGCATTTATGCTTTGACAAATATATCTGTCGGATTCATTATTATGCTTGTTTTGATTGCCATTTTAACTTATTTAATAGCAAGAAACATGTCAAAACCACTGCTTTTGGTGGTAGAAATGATTAATGAGATTAAAAAGGGGCGTCTGAAAAAAAGGCTTAGTTTAAACAGAAAAGATGAAATAGGTCAGTTAGCAAATGCTATGGACCAGTATGCCGACGACCTGAAAAAGCATGTAGTTGATCCTATGAATAAAATGGCAGAAGGAAATTTTGATTTCGAGATATTTATTAGAGACGATGAGGATGAACTAGGTCCTGCACTTCAGAAAACTACTGAGGCGGTAAAAGGGCTTGTTTATGAAGCGAATAGCTTAATAGGAGCAGCAGTCGAAGGTAAACTGAATGTTCGCGGAAGAGCAGACAATTTCAAAGGGCTATATCGTGAAATAATTTTAGGAATAAACAGAACATTAGATGCTGTGGTGGAACCAATAACTGAAGCTTCAAAAGTACTTGAAGAATTGGAAAAGGGAAATTTGCAGGCTAGTGTAAAGGGAGATTATAAGGGTGAACATGCAATAATTAAAGATGCTCTAAACAAGACAATTTATAATTTGAAGAGCTATATAGATGAAATTAGCAATGTTCTGAACCATATTTCCCATGGTAATTTGGATGTAAAAATAGAGAGAGAATTTAAAGGTGATTTTGTTGAGATACAAAACTCTCTGGATAATATTTTATCAGTATTAAATGGCATGATAAATGAAATAAGAGATGCAGCACTGCAGGTATCTACCGGTTCAAAGCAAATTGCCGATTCATCACAAATGCTTTCCCAGAGTACAGCTGAGCAAGCCGGTTCAATTGAAGAGTTGACGACAGCTATGAATATAATAGCAGAGCAAACCAAAAACAATGCAACCAATGCCAAAGAGGCAAGTGAAGTTGCAAAAACAGTTAGAATGGATGCAGATGAAGGCAACAGACAGATGAAGGAAATGCTAAGGTCAATGGATGAAATAGCAACGGCTTCAGCAAATATATCCAAAATCATAAAAGTTATAGATGAAATAGCATTCCAGACCAATATTTTAGCATTAAATGCTGCTGTTGAAGCAGCTAGAGCAGGTCAGCACGGAAAGGGATTTGCTGTTGTAGCTGACGAAGTAAGGAGCCTTGCCGGAAGAAGTGCGCAGGCAGCAAAAGAGACCACTACATTAATAGAAGGAACGGTTACAAAGACGGAAAATGGTATGAATATAGCAAAGAATACAGCGGCAGCTTTGGGGAAAATTGTTGACGGTGTTACAAAAGCAGCAAAACTTGTGGAAGAAATTGCGGCTTCATCTAATGAACAGGCTGAAGGTATTTCTCAGGTGAACCAAGGTGTATTGCAGATTTCAAAGGTTGTTCAGACCAATTCAGCGACATCTCAGCAGACTGCGGCAGCAAGTCAGGAACTGTCAAGTCAGGCGGATGTTCTTAATGATATGGTAAGGAGATTTAGAGTACGAAAAAGCTATAATACAGGCGCGGTATATGAAAGTATCGAACCTGAAATTATAGGTTATTTGGAAAATACAAATAAAAATTCTACAAGTGATCCTAAAAATAAGATATATAAGAAAAAGAACATTTTACTGGATGATACAGACTTTGATAAATATTAATATCAAAAAAGTATTACAAAAATATTTCAATTCTAATTTTTGGTTGACATGATAAACGTAATTGTGCTACCATTTAATTACTGTGAATATAGGTTTGTTGTTTTTATTGTAAAGAATTGATGTGTATATTAAAATATTACTATTAAGATATTGTTGAGTATTTTTAAAATTTTGAATTGTATTAGTAATAGGAAAGGAGGATTTGCAATGTATTGTTTCAATATAAATTTACTTAATCAAATGAATATTGAATCAAAATTGTCTAAAAGACAAATTATAAATATTGACGGTATACATTGGCTTAATCCTCTGGTATATAAATGCGATATAAGGATATGACCGCATGATGTATTCTATTATAGATAGCGCTTTATAAAAATAGAGTGGTTGAGTCCAATGTAAAGGATTTAACCACTTTTTGTTTTGCACTTTCTATAGAAGTTAAAAAGAGAGCAAAGTAATATTGGGAGATTTATTGGAAGTGTAATCAGGAACTTTATTTTGATTGAAAGAGTCTAAATATTTGTGAAAGGTTTATAAAATTTAGATTTCTATACCACTAATAAATTAAGTAAAAAAGTTGGTGAAAAAATGAAATTTTATAATTCAATGCAAAAAAATTTAAGTTTTGCCGATGTAGTTGCAAGCATAAAATATTTTATTAAAGCAAATCCGGACTGCCAATACAAGATTGCCGTAGGAACTGACTCACAGGTAAAGGGAAGGTTTACATGCTTTGCAACAGGTATACATGTGCATAGAGTCGGTCAGGGAGCCTGGTGCTGTGTAACAAAGGTTGTTGAAAATAAGAGATATAAAAATCTTAGTGAAAAAATTTCAAGGGAAACTTTGATGACCTATGAATTGGTATATATGCTGAATGAACAGTTGATGGATGCATTGTATGATTTTAGTGCCAAATATAAAAACTTTGATTGCAAGCTTGAAGCACACATAGACATAGGAACAAAGGGAGAAACCAGAACGCTTATAAGGGAAATGGTGAGCTATTTTGAAGGTATAGGTATTGATGCAAAAATTAAACCTGATTCCTTTGTAGCAAGCAGTTATGCCAACAGGTATAGCAAAAAATTCAAAGTAAGTTGAGAGGATGAAAATTTGTGTTCATTTTAAGAGTTACTCCTGTTAGAAATGTGTTGATAGGTAAACGGTGTTACAAAAGTGACAGTCCGGAAATGTTTTTTAGCAAGGTTGTGGAAGAACATTCGAATATTGAAGTATATGATGTTTCCGATAGAAAGAAAAAGGTATTGAATATATCGGAAATAAATAAGAGAAATCACAGGATGATTATAAACGGTAAGAGATATTATATATGCACAATAAGTGATGTAGACGACAAGAAAAAAGCAATATAACTTTGTTGCAATAGAGATGAGTTTTATTTTAATGTAAATAATGGAATATTTTTAAGGCACCAATTATAGAATTGGTGCTTTATTTATGCTGTATTGTGTAAGTAACACTGGGATAATCCATGTTGGTATGATTGGGACTTGTAAAAGACGGTTATCTAATGTAAAATGCTTTATAAATCTATAAACAAGGAAGTAAGGGTGTTTTAACATGATTAAACTAATAGCTACGGATATCGACGGTACACTATTAAATGCTGAAGGCAAGTTGCCTGAAGGATTTGATGAACTGATATTGAGACTTGAGAAAAAAGGAGTTTATTTGGCTATAGCAAGTGGACGGCAGTATTATACTCTCCTTAATGACTTTTCTGCCTTTAAGGATAAGTTTATTTTTATAGCAGAAAATGGTGCGCTAGTAATGCATCAAGGAAAAGAACTTTTCTTCGGTCCACTGGAAAGGCAAAAGGTGAAAGGAATAATTAAAGACATTAGAGCCACAAAAGGATGCGATATTGTGCTTTGCGGTAAAAAAAGCGCCTATGTTGAAACCTTAAATGCGGAATTTGAAGCTGAAGTGAGAAAATACTATCACAGATGTGAAGCGGTACAGGATTTGCTGAGTGTGGAGGATGATATACTCAAAGTAGCTTTGTATGACTATGTGGATGCTGAGGAAAATGCATATCCTTCTCTTAATGTCAAATGGGGTAAGGAAGTTAAAGTGATTGTTTCGGGCAAGCACTGGATGGATTTCGGAAGCCCGGACGTGGATAAAGGTGTTGCTCTAAAGAAATTACAGGATATGCTCGGTGTGAAATATGAGGAGACTATGGTTTTCGGAGACTATTTTAATGATGTTCCAATGATGGAAGTATCCTATTACAGCTATGCCGTAAAGAATGCTCCTGAAGGAGTAAGAGCAAAAGCTCGTTTTATAGCTCCTTCCAACCAGGAGGAGGGAGTAATGAAGGTTATTTGTCAAATGGAGAAGGATGGACTTATATAGCTGCTGAATTTCAAAATTCAATTGTTTTTTGAAAATATATTAATTAAATATGTAAAAAACGTAATATTGTTTGCAGCTTTACCTTCTATATGTTATAATATGCCGTAAAAAAGAAGGATGGTTGTAGATAATATTTGCTAAAATTATGAACGCAATAAGTAAATAAAAGCGCCTTTTATCATGAAGCATTTACGCCTCAGAATAAGAGGCGCTTTTTTAGGTGTTTATTTATTGTAAAGTTTTTTTGGAATAACTTTAAAAAACATTATGAATTATGCAAGTTTTGTTATATAATATTTCACAGAGCTCAATGATGAGCAAGCCAATGAAGGAGTAGATAGTATGCCAAAAAGACCTGATATTAACAAAATCATGATTATTGGATCAGGCCCTATTATTATAGGACAAGCCTGTGAGTTTGACTATTCTGGTACTCAAGCTTGTAAAGCACTGCGAAAATTAGGTTACAGTGTCGTATTGGTAAATTCAAACCCTGCGACAATAATGACTGACCCTGGAATGGCAGATGCGACATACATCGAACCACTAAATGTACACCGTTTAACTGAAATAATCGATAAAGAACGACCAGATGCAATACTTCCCAATCTCGGAGGACAATCGGGATTGAATTTGTGCCTGGAACTGGCAAAGGAAGGAGTTTTGGATAAATACGGAGTTGAAGTAATAGGGGTACAGTTGGATGCCATTGAACGTGGTGAAGACCGTATAGCATTCAAGGAAACCATGGCCAGATTGGGTATAGAGACTCCAAAAAGCGAACCTGCATATTCTGTAGAAGAGGCTAAGCAGATAGCTTCAAAACTTGGATTCCCTGTAGTTGTTAGACCTGCATACACCATGGGTGGTACAGGTGGCGGTTTGGTTTATAACATGGAAGAACTTGAACAGGTTGCAGCAAGAGGAATTGCAGCAAGTTTGGTGGGCCAGGTACTTATTGAAGAATCGGTTTTAGGATGGGAAGAGCTTGAGGTAGAGGTTGTTCGTGACTCAAAGAATAACATGATAACAGTTTGTTTTATTGAAAACGTCGACCCTATGGGAGTTCATACCGGTGATTCTTTCTGTACTGCACCCATGTTGACTATTAGTAAAGAACTTCAAGAGAGATTGCAAAGATATGCCTATTCTATTGTAGAAGCCATAGAAGTAATTGGTGGAACAAATGTCCAATTTGCTCATGATCCTAAGACAGACAGAGTTGTAATTATTGAGATAAATCCAAGAACATCCCGTTCATCTGCCTTGGCTTCTAAAGCTACAGGATTCCCAATAGCTTTGATTTCTTCGCTGCTTGCAGCCGGACTTACTCTTGATGAAATTCCGTACTGGAAGGGTGGAACTCTTGATAAATATAAACCGTCAGGAGATTATGTGGTTGTTAAGTTTGCCCGTTGGGCCTTTGAGAAATTCAAAGGTGCTGAAGATAAGCTGGGAACTCAGATGAAAGCTGTCGGAGAAGTAATGAGCATAGGTAAGACATATAAGGAAGCACTACATAAGGCAATTCGATCTTTGGAAATAGGTCGTTACGGGTTGGGCTTTGCAAAGGATTTTAATAAGAAGACGCTTCCTGAGTTAATGGAAATGCTGGCAGAGCCAACTAGTGAAAGACAATTTATTATGTATGAAGCATTGAGAAAAGGTGCGGATGTTGAAGAACTCCATAAGATTACCCATATTAAGAAGTTTTTCATAGAACAAATGAAAGAACTTGTAATGCTTGAAGAGGAAATACTGAAATATAAGGGTACAAGTTTGCCGGATAATTTGCTCATTCAAGCAAAGAAAGACGGATTTTCAGACCGATACCTTGCAAAACTTCTTTCTGTTGAAGAAGCTGAAATAAGAAAAAGACGTATCGAACTTGGCATTGTTCAAGGATGGGAAGCAGTGCCTGTTAGTGGAGTAGAGAATGCTGCATACTATTATTCATCCTATAATGTAGAGGATAAAATTCCTGTAAGTAACAATAAAAAGATAATGATACTTGGAGGAGGACCTAACAGAATAGGACAGGGTATTGAATTTGATTACTGCTGTGTTCATGCAGCCTTCGCTATCCGGGATATGGGATATGAAACAATAATGGTAAACTGTAACCCTGAAACGGTATCCACCGACTATGACACTTCGGACAAACTTTACTTTGAACCACTTACTGTTGAAGATGTATTGAGTATATATGAAAAGGAAAAACCTTTAGGTATAATTGTTCAGTTTGGCGGACAAACACCTCTTAATATAGCGTCACAGCTCGCAAAGGCAGGAGTCAGAATATTAGGTACAAGTACCGATGCTATAGACCTTGCTGAAGACAGAGATCGTTTCCGTGTTATGATGGAAAAACTGAATATTCCAATGCCTGAATCGGGCATGGCAAGCAATTTGGAACAAGCCATTGAAATTGCAAATCATATCGGATATCCTTTGATGGTACGTCCATCCTACGTTTTAGGCGGTCGCGGCATGGAAATAATATATGATGAATCTATGCTTAAACAGTACGTTGAAGCCGCTGTGGATGTGACGCCCGAACGTCCTATATTAATTGACAAGTTCCTTGACAATGCAATTGAAGCTGAAGCCGATGCTATTTCTGACGGAAAAGAAGTATTTGTGCCTGCTGTTATGGAGCACATAGAGCTTGCAGGAATTCACTCCGGTGATTCTGCTTGTGTTATTCCGACAATAAGCATACAGGATAAGCATCTTGCCACTATCCGTAAATATACAGAGCAAATTGCCAGAGAACTTAATGTTATAGGTTTGATGAACATACAATATGCTATAGCAAACGATAAGGTATATGTTCTGGAAGCAAATCCTCGTGCGTCAAGAACAGTGCCTCTTGTTTCAAAAGTATGTAACATAAAGATGGCTCGCATTGCAACCGAGCTTATGGTTTCAAATTTGGATGGAAGCAGGAAACTTTCCGACTATAATTTTAAACAGCTCAGTATACCTCATTACGGTGTCAAAGAAGCAGTTTTCCCCTTCAATATGTTCCAGGAAGTGGATCCGGTTTTAGGTCCTGAAATGCGTTCAACCGGAGAAGTTTTAGGACTTTCCGATTCTTTTGGCCTAGCTTTCTTTAAGGCTCAAGAAGCTACCCAAGTATCGCTGCCCGAATCGGGAACGGTATTGATTAGTGTATCCGACAGGGATAAAGCTCAAGCCTTAGAAGTTGCAAGGGAATTTATAAAAGCAGGATTCAAAATTAAAGCGACTGCCGGAACTCAAAAGTATTTAGCCCAGAACAATGTTGAAGCAGAGTTAATTAAAAAAATAAATGAAGGAAGACCTAACATTGTAGACAGTATAACCAATAAAGAAATTCAATTGGTGATAAACACACCTATCGGTAAAAAGGGTCAGGACGATGATTCTTATATACGCAAGGCAGCTATAAAGTACAAAATACCATATATAACAACTATGGCAGCTGCAAATGCTTCCATTAAAGGCATAATTGCATTTAAGGAAAGTAAGAACAAGGTTGTGCCGATAAAATCCCTTCAAGAGTATCATAAGAGTATTGAAGAAGATAATAATTAAAAAAGTTAAGGTTAATGATGAGAATTTGAATTAGCAATGTATAAAAGTCTTTTTCGAAACTTGCATTAAAATTGAATTACTGGTTGTATATAAACGACAAAAAAAGCAAGGCTTTTAAGTCTTGCTTTTTTGTGTGCGTCCAGCGAAGCTGAACCTACTTGCCGATGAAAGTCCGGACGGGTAATTGCTAGGAAGTCCATGAGCTAATCCCGGTGCGTCACAGTAATGTGAGGTACTGGGCGGGAGGATAAAGTACCTGCCTAAACAGCAGGACAAGCAAAATGCAGATCGTAAAATTAAGTGAATTCTATCGCATCGTCAGAAAAGGTCTCTGGTTTACAGAGTTAAAAGGAGAAGTCGAGCCTTGACAAAATGGGCGAAGAACATGGAAGGCGGGAAGAACTTAGATTGCACCATCGAAGAATCCACTTTATTCAAGCTATCCGATGGAGGTATGAGCGAGTGAATTCCCAAAAGGCTAATAACACCATAGGAAAAGTTCGACAACTTCAAAGGTGGGAAATAAGCTAGATAACGGGCTTTTTTCATAGAGTCGAGGAGACAGTATGGATATAAGGCTGCCCATAATGTGTACTGACCGGCAATTGTGTGACGATTCATGGTTTGTATATATCAATGTTTTATAGAGATCTGATATTATAGCAATATAGGAAATCTTTTTTCTATTTGCGCAATGTATAATAAAGCTACCGTACGGGAGGAGGGATACCATGCAATATCCGGAAGTAATCAGAATTGCACTTGATTATATTGAGCAAAACCTCAAAACCGACATTACAGCTGAAGAACTTGCCCAGATGTCAAATTATTCGACATTTCATTATTATCGTTTGTTTTCATCTGTAACAGGCTCATCGGTTTCAGGTTATATCTTAAAGCGGCGTCTTGATCACGCACTTGCTGAAATTGCCAGTGGCAGAAAAGCGATAGATGTAGTGCTTGAATATGGTTTTGATACCTATGCTGGGTTTTACAAGGCATTTGTAAAAATGTATGGTTGCTCTCCGAAGAAATATTTGAGTATTTATCAAAAACACATACCAATTAAACCGGAGGTAGCAAAAATGTATACTGAAAGAGAATTGCGAAAA
>Ga0134092_1002448_pt1 | contig 14194 bp, 24 predicted proteins | sample 3_6taG_FD_94454 | JGI IMG/M metagenome (GOLD analysis project Ga0134092, IMG submission 94454) | Switchgrass degrading microbial communities from high solid loading bioreactors in New Hampshire, USA - 3_6_20_6_A3 metaG | ecosystem: Engineered > Bioreactor > Semi-continuous > Anaerobic >...
CATTTCATAATCTTTTCTATTAATTTCTTTAATGTCTACAACATCTAATGCTTCATCAAGTATTAATATATACTCTCCAGAAGCAATTAAATCTATAGTTTCACTTGTAGACATTTTAAATAATGCATGAGTTGTGGCTATATTATAATCATTAACTAACAAAGTATGTAATGAATCAAGCTTGCCTTCACCAAGATGTTTAGGTTCTCTAAACCTTCTTTCATAATACCATTTAGTATGTGGACAATCTTCTGTTCCTTCTCCAATCAATCTTTTAATTTCATTCAAGTATGGAGTTATATATATGAATTTTTTATCTTTGTTCTCATACATGTAATTAAAACTCCATGTTGATTTACCAGAACCCATAATAGAATCAATAATATGAATTTTGTTTTTCAAATAAATACCTCCTTGCTACATAATTTTTCATAACTAAAAATCGTTTCTGGAAAAACTACTTCCAGAACATTTCCTAAAAACCTTGATAATACTACATTTCAGAAATATTTTCGTAAAGAGAAAGAGTTCTAAAATATTATTTTTATATTAATATATTTAACTAAATAAACAGTATATCATCACCTCTAATTATATTATATACTAAAGAGAAAAAATGAGGGTATATTAATAACCAATACATAATTTATTAATTTTCTTCTTTATAGTATCTTTCCTAGCATGAGTATATATTCCTGTTGTAGAAATGCTACTATGTCCAAGCTGATTTTGTAGTTCAGTTAAAGTAAGTATATTATTCTCTACAACAGTAGAAGCATAATTATGCCTTAACTGATGTGGTCTAATCTTATTTTTAGATGTGCTATAGTAATCAAAAATATCATTTATAGTCTCTGGACATAATTTATTACCACGTTCAGATACAAATAAATATGGACTATCCTTATACCTAGATTTATTTCTATCTACAAGATAATTTCTTAATATTTCCACAACCTTATCAGTTAATAATACAGTTCTTTCTTTATTACCTTTACCTATAACTATCATTTCATTATTTTCTAAATCAATATTTCTAAGAAGTAAATTACAACATTCAGATCTTCTTATTCCTGTATTGGCTATAAGAAAAACTATAGCTATATTGCGTGACTTATAATCAACATCTTTAGTTAATACTCTTTCGATAAATTTTTCTACTTGTTTAGTAGTTACATCAGTAGGATTACCCTTACTCTGTTGTTTAATAAAATCCTCTTTTAGTATATAAATACCATCTATTTGTTTAGTTGATAAAAGATATTCATTATACTGTTTTAAAGAAGTAAGCTTTCTATTAATAGTAGATGCACTACTACCAGAAAGAGAATTCTTATACTTTAGTATGTTATCCCTAGATAGAGTAGAATGCTTACTAAAGTATTGTTCTAAATCAGATATATAAGAAGATATAGTATTTTCTGACTTAGAACAGGATATAAGATAATTTTTAAATTCATTTAAATTAACCATATAAACATCTCCTTTGTTAGTTGTTTTCTTCAATAATATATTACTATCTTTTATTATGATAGTCAATAGGAAAATGAAAAATTTTTATATTTATATTATGTATCGTAACTTTACTGTGTTAGTTATCTATAAATGTTTATTTTATAATAGTTTGAAGTGTATTCTATATGCTTTAGTACGATTACTAAAAAATACGTTCGATAAATACTAAACATTAAACCTTTAGAAATATTGATATTACTAAGTTTGAAGGATTATGGCATAGATATATAAATGTAAAATTGAAATATTTGTGATGTTGTAAAATATGCGTGAATACTGAATTTGTTCGATAGAGATACGATTGATTTTTTAGTGGATTTGTAAGAAAATGGATTGAATCGGTAAAAATAAAGTGGGTAGATGGATGAAAGTGCTAGGGTAGGATTTGGGAAATATTTACAGTAAAAATTTGTAAACATAGGGGGATATATATAGTATTCCTTATATAATAATAATTATGTAATGAATAAATAACTAACTTGTAATGCAGGAATAAAGCAGGATACAAGGACATAGGATAAAATAAGCTATATATAAGTATAATATAGATGCAGGATATTGGAAAAATATGTAAAGCATGATAATTGATAAAATAGGAATAGATGGAAATAAATAGAATACTAGATCATGTGTGAGAATATGGAAAGAATTGGTAATTATCGGAATAACAAGGCAGCCTTGACAGAAGACTTATGCTTTACCACGCTAAAGTGTTAAATTGCTATAAACTATAAATTTAATATTGACGATACTAATAAAGCATGGTAATATATAAATGAAAATATAATATTGGAGGTTGATAATATGCTATCTGTAAGAATTAGGTCAGTAAAAGTGAAGTTCATCAGGATCAAAAGATTTATCCGTCTGTTTTTTGTCGCCTTGCGATCTTCTATCGGCAAAACATGCACGATAGACAATGTAAAGGTGACGCCTTTATATTATAGTTATTGGGTATCAAAAGAATTATCTAAACGTATATAAACCTTATAGGCTGAATAAGCCTTTTTTTTTACAATTAAATATAAAAATAATATTGATAGTATCAATATATTATGATATTATATTCAATGAAAATATAATATATTAAAATATGAAAGGAAGGATTAAAAATGCTAAAGACTGCTAAATGTCTAAATTGCGGGCATGAAGATTTGACGGAAAACATGTATAAAGTAATGTCACCGTCAAAAAATTACTTTTATGTATGCAATCATTGCAAGGATTTAGAAAACGGATATCATGACGAGAATCCGACATTCTCCAGAAAAGCAGCAAGTCATGGTATTACATGGTCTATTGAACTGGAGACAGCAGACAGAAATATCGAATCGAATTGGCTATATCAATATGATTTTCTGCCAACTTCAGATGGTTCAATAGATGGTACAGAATGGAAAAGTCCTATATGGAGATCTCTTCGTGGTATGGCGCAGCTACTCCGTACCATCGAGAAAAAGTGCGTTTTCGATAACAGCTGCGGGACGCACTTGAACATAGGAACTTATGACTGGCAAAAAATAGACATGCTGAAAAGATTTTACCATTCGTTATTCGTGCCAGTCAGTGAACACCTATTGAAACATCCGGAAGAAACAGAACAACTGTTCGGACGCTATTTCACGCACTATGCCTGCGCTATAAATGAGAATAGCGATCCGACTGAACACGAAAACTTCATAAACCTGCAACACGATACGCACATTGAATTTAGACTCTGCAAATTTATAACGGCCGATCAGTATATGCGATGCGTCAAGCTGTGCACAGAATGGGTAAAGGCAATAAATAACAACTTTATTGCTCACTTTAATGATCACGAAATAGATCAAGGAATTGAAGATATAACGGCATATCGGAAACATAAAGCTAAAATAACAGCCAATAAAATGATTAGGATATTTGATAAATACGCAGCAATGCTATAATACAATATCAATATAATATCCTGCTAAATAGCAGGATATTTTTTTATCTTAAATAAAGCTTTCATATTTTAATATTTAATTTTTTTGAATAACAGACTAACATATTTTAATATAGGATTTTTTGATACTTAAATATAACAGTCAATAGATTAAAAAATTTTTCATATTTTAATATCGAATTTTTTATAACAGCATAACATAGATATTTTTATATTTTAATATTTAATTTTTCATACTTAAATATGAACATGGTATTTAAGCATAGCAATTCATCATATTTTAATATCAATGTTTTTTACACTTAAATATAAGCTATTCTGATATTTCAATATAACAGATTAACAGTAATGTATTTTAATACAATAAATTTTAATATTAAAATATAAAAATAAATTATGATTGAATAAATAACAGTATAACAATATAATATTGATAAGAATAATATATAAGGAGTTGATTAAAAATGTTTAAGTATTTTACAATTACTTCCAATTCAACGATTGACGACATAAAAAAACAATATAAAAAGCTTGCTTTTAAGTATCATCCCGATGTTGGCGGCAGTACGGAACAAATGCAGGAAGTAAACGCAGAATACGAAAAAGCACTTGCAGAAGTTGGGAAAATGCATAACAAAAACTATTCAGTAGATGCTGACTTTATCAATATAATTGATGCACTTATTAAATTAAAAATGCAAAATGTAGTAATTGAAATATGCGGCTGGTTTATTTACATAACAGGAGATACAAAACCTTACAAGGATAGTTTAAAATCTCTAGGGCTATTCTGGAATAACAATAAAAAATGTTGGTATTATAAGCCAGCTTGGTATCGTAAAATAGGCAGGGAATCTTGGAGTATGGACAGAATACGCAGCACATGGGGAAGCCAGATTATCAACAATAACAGCGAAAACGAACTATTACCAGCGTTAATATAACAGAATTAAATTGCCGTTGATTTAATATCAACGGCTTTTTTATTTTCTTTTCTCATCTTTTCATATTTTAATATTAATTTTTTCATATTTAAATATCATGTTTAAGTATAACAATTTATTATATTTTAATACGCTAATTTTTAATATTAAAATATGAGGAAATAAATTAATTGACTTTGTATGAAATAATAATATAATAAGAATGGAAAACATTTTTAATAAGGAGTTGATTGTATGTGTAGATTGGCACTATTTAACAAAGAAGGCATTGATTATATCGAGTCTAATTACAGCTTAACAGAATTTTTTGACTACTTGGAAATGTCGCAGGGCGGACATGGTAACGGCTATTGTATTATATACGATAATAAAAAAATACGTATCAAAAAAGGCGTAAAACTGCCGAACGAGGAAATAACAGCAGACATTTTAAAAGACTACCAAAATATAAAATGGGTTATGTATCACACCAGATTAGCATCAATGGGAAATATTAGTAACGAAAATTGCCATCCGTTTAGATGTGAAAAATCCGTTTTAATGATGAATGGAACGGAAGGAGGAATAAGGGCTTTTATTAAGGAAAATAAAACAGATACGGAAACTATTTTAAATATATGTGTTATGTTAGGGATTAATATTACAGAAGCAACAAAAAATCTTAATAGTGTGTTTGTTGGATATGATAACGGCAGAGTTTTTGCCAATAGAAATAACGGCAGTTTAGAATATTTATATCATAACAGCAAAACAATTATATTTGCAAGTGAATTTTTACCTGAACAATACAAGAAAGATAATGTATATATTAGTCCATTATACTGGAAAGAGGGGGAAAAAATTGACATAAAACAACTTAAAAAAGTAAAGGAAAAAACTTATAAATGGAAGAGTTGTTTTTTAGATGATGATTATTATTATACAGTATATAAAAATTATAGTTTTTTAAAGTGAGTGTAAAAACTCACTTTTATTTTTTTATTTCACTAAAAAATTCGATATTAAAATATGATAATTATTTATATTAAAATATAGTTAATAAATAATCTTTATATTTTAATATTGTAATTTCTGAAACATAAAGATCAAAAAATAATTAATATTAATATTTGAAGAGTTAATAAAGAATTTATAATTACATTAATAACCAGTAGTAAAACTGGTTATTTTTTTAGCAATATAAAATCATATTTTAATATGAATTATTTTTATTTTAAAATATAAATATAAAATTATTTGAATATATATATACTATATGATAATATATAATATATAAAAATAATGTTGGAGGTTGTATTATATGAAAATTAGAATCAATAGTAACAATAAACAAGACTATATTAAAACATTAAAAGAAAGTTTGGAACGTTTTTTAAATTATTGTAATGATTATTTTGAAGAGAAAGAATATAATTATTATAAAAACATGGCAGAGATAATTTTAAAAGAATATCAAAATATATCATTAAACATTTTACAGTTTTGTTTTGAGCCTGAATATATAGGGAATACTATATATCCAAATAAAACATTAGAAAGCTTATATAGGTTTAGAGACTATTGTTTTAATTATGATTATAACAGCAAGCAGTATATATTTATAAATGACCTGCAAGAACAACAGCAAAAGGCAAAAAATTACATACATTTTGATTTTTCTGTCAAAAGACCTAAGACACTAAAAGATATATAATTGTTAACTTATAATAAATCTATGCTATTATATGCATAGATTTATTTAATAATTAGAAGTTTTCATATTTTAATATTAAAATTTTTTGTTGTAATAAAAATAAAGCCGTCAAATTGACGGTCTGTATAATGTTGTCAAGCATTATTTAACGTTTTAACCCATGCCTTAAAAACCTTTATTTTGTGGTTTATGTCAGCCTGCATTTCTTTCTTATTTTTTAATTTCATATTTTTATAAAATAATATTCCATTTTTATAAGCAAATCCTTCAGGCAATGTATCAAAAGCATAATTATTATAAAAACGTATGTAAATATAGATAAATTTATTTTCAACATGACCACCGCAAGAAAATTTAGTTTTATAGCCCTTTTTATTTAAGTTCACAACAATATAGACCATGTTATGATCAATTAATTCTAGCTGTTTATTGTTACATTTGCAATATTTTTCTTTGCGCCAACACTTAACACAAATTTTATGTGCTTTATACATATTATCACCACCTTATGTTTATATTATATATATTTTTAAAAACAAGTCAAAACGAAATAATATTATATTTTAATATTGATTTTTATAAAGATTGAGAAATTGATATTTTAATATAAAATTTTATGATATTAAAATATAAAAAATTTATGAGATTTTGAGATAAAATATAATTTTTATTTAAAGTCTTTACAGGCTTTATTTTTTTGCTTACATATAGAACATATGTTCCTATAAAATAACAATATAAAATTAAACATAAATAAAATAGTGAGATATAACAAGATAATAGAAGATATATTAAGATAACAAGTTATAATTGAACATAATAAGTTATAATCAATATTGATAATATAAATATATATGTTACAATATAAATATAAAATGAACATTGAAAAAATAATAAGGAGGTCTTAAAAAAATGAAGTGTATCAACGAATTGCTTAAAAGTAATTGCAATTATAAAAAAATAGGGAACCATAGGAAGGAGAGAGAAGGACATATAACCAAATATTACTATCACTACACGCCGATCGTAATAGTTAATGATTCAGAAAGAACATTTAAAACAGACAACGGGGGATGGGGGACTATCAGTACCACAAGGGCAATAAATGCATACAGGAGGAAATTAACAAGTATTGGATTCAGGGAATTAATAGAGGCTTAATAGCCTCTTTTTTTATGTTTTTATACTTTAATTCAGTAAAGTATTAAAGTAATAAAGTACATAAAAATAAAAGAATAACAGCTTTAATAAGTTATAACAGCTTATATTAAAAAATCCATAAATTAACAAATTAGAATAAATATAACATTCGATAAAAACTTGAATTTATTTAAAGTTTTTTTGAAATTTATATTGACAATATCAACTACTTATGATAAAATCATAATATAAAATATGAAAGGTGGTAATAAAATGACAAGCAGACAGGCATTAAATAAGATTTTACAGGCTTATAAATCACAAAATGACGGAATTATTAGTTATAATGAAATGGATAAAATTGTTAACGAAACAATAAATAATTTAACAGAAAATGTAAAGCAACAAGTATTATTAAATTTGCGTTTACTAGGATTGATGGGTAATCAATAAAACTGGTATTTTATCCTATAACAGGAGGGGTTACAATGGAATTAGTAAAAGATTTTTGTTATGTAGTGAAAGAAGGAATTGTTTGTGTTGAAGTATTCTCAATAACAGAAAACAGATGGAAATATGTAACAACAGATTATTTTGAGAAACATTGTAAATTAATGAAATAGTCTTTTTATTTTAATAACAGGAGGTTAGTAATATGTTGACAATTAGCGAGATTAAGGCAAAATTATATAAGCCTAAAACAAAAGAATACTATTTTAAAAAGATAGATAAAAATACAATAGAATTAATACTATATTCGACAAAAACAGCCTTAGAAATGGACATTGCAAGACTATATAAATATCCTCAATATACTATCAACAAGAGAACAGAATATTATCCATATAGAAGTATTTATATTATAGAAAAGAATAAATGAAATTTTGCTTTTATCTTAAAAATTTTTAGAATTTATATTGACAATGTTAATAAACAGTGATAAAATATAAATGTAAAATTAATAAGGAGGTTTTAACAATGACAGGATTTTTTATGGCTAATGAATTTGGATCATTAATTAATTTGACGCTAGAGTTTGGCGAATACAGAATATCAATTACCGCCGATAACAGTTGCAATGGTTCTAATAATCAGATGATGAGATTTTATATTGCAGTTTTTAAAGAAAATGTTTGCATAACAAACATTATATTTAATGATGATAACTTGCTTTCAGATAATGAGGCATATGGAACAGAGGAAAACCTATTAACGGCAATTGAATTCTGTAAAAGTAATATGTGCCTTTGAAGATTATGAGTATGAAGGCGCAACAGAAGCGATAGTTACAAAAGATGAAAGCAACTCTAACATAGACTACCAAGCGTATATAAATCATGCAGATGCGCCTATTATCTGCATAAAGATTGCAGATGACAAGGTAGCATATACATGGGAAGCTTAGAATTCCGGCAGGCTGCATAACAGCAGCCTTCCGCTTAACCTATTTTTTAAAGGAGGTTTTATAATGGAAAAATATTACAAGTTAGAAAAAATCAACAGACAAAAATTTGAAACTGAAGGTAAGCCAATGTATTTCCAAACATTGGCAGAAGCAAAGAAAAAAGCCGCGGAAATATCAAATGAAGAATATGGCTATAGTATAACAGAAATACGAGAAATATGCAAGGATTTTGAAGTATAAGGAGGCTTAAAATGTTTTTTGTTGTGTATAGTAAAAATAACAAACCTATGAGACTAACAGCAGATAAAAAAGGCTTACAGGAAGTTAAAACAATTAGAACAGCAACAGTATTTTCAGAAGAATATAAAAAGTATTTTGAGGGTATAACAGGACTAAAATTTAAACCCATTATACTTGACAGAGTACGAGAAACTATATTTAAAGGAACTTATTTCCAGTATAGCAAAGTAATATAGGAGGTTATATAAATGACGTTTTATGTTGGCACAAAATTTAAACTACATAACAAAATTTTCACAATAACAGGACACAGACAACTAAGGAAAAAATATTATTATCATGTTGTTGACGAATTCGGAAGGAATTTTTCGATTAATAGAGAAGAATTAATACAAGGCATTAATGATGGAGACGTACAATTAATATAAAATTAGTATTGACAGTATTAATTAGTTATAATAAAATCAAAATAGAAAATTATAAATTGAGGTGTTAAAAATGACATGGCACAAATTAAATAAAGGGGATATCATTAAAAGCAATACTTGTTTAGTATTTAAGGGAAGGTTTTCGGATTTAAATTATAAACGTCTAATTGTAGAATATGTAGACTTAACGGGTAATACTTATTCGTTACGGCAAAAAACATTAAAAAAAAGAGTTATATGTCCAATATGGAAAATAGATACAGCAATAAGTAACGGTTATATCGATATTATAAAACAGGAAAATAATATATAATAGAGTTAGGTAAGGAGACTATAAAATGTTTTTTGTGAGGTGAATATGCAACAATTAAGAAAAAGAGTTTTTCAAGATGGTAAATTTAGAATTATAACATTATATAAACATTGCCCTGTGAAATGGGGGACACAAGCAGGACATATTGTATATTTTACAGAAATCCCAGGTGTAGGAAAAAGAATAAAAGCGTATAAAGATAATGATTTTTACAATTCTTATGATGTTATAGTATGGAAAATGGCAGATGGTATTATATACGTTGATTTAATATAAAATTAGTTTTATCTTGAATAAAAACTTAAAAAATTTTTAAAATTAGTATTGACAGTATCAAAAAGCTATGGTAAAATATAAATATAAAATTAAAGTACATTGAAAAATGAATAGGAGGTTGCAAAAAATGACTTATGCAAGGCTAAGAATTACAATTGATACTTTGGTAAAAACTGGACTAGAGAAGGCGAATGTTTTGGGTATAGAAGATGCCCAAAATGACTTATGGCAAATTTATAAAATGTGCGAAGAATTGCTAAGATTTTGGGAAGATGAAATAACGGACGATCAAGATTATGAACTAGAAGAAATAATAGCCGAATTGCCTTTACTTCAGCAGGTATAGTTATTCGTTGCTTCAGCGCATTATTAATATAATAGTGCGCTGTATGGAGTGAATAACGCTCTAAAATACATATTAGGAGGTTTGACAATGCAAGTAAAAGTATTGCAAGAGTACAAAAACGGGACTAAAAAAATAGCTATTACTAGGGACATTTACTACTGGTTGAAGAAGGATGAAGACGGAGAATTGGCGCTTACAGAAATTGGAAGAGAATCAGGTATAATTGATTGGGATAAATTGGAAGAAATTTACAATAGTAAATAACAGCCGTTTTGGGCGGCTATAAATAGGCATTAAGCCCAAAGCGTTTACGGGGGTAATACCCCGTAAGGTTGCAAAAATATTAATATAACAAGGAGTGAATAATAATGATAAAAATTAAGGCATTTTTTGGTGACTGGGTAGAAGTTGACAGAGAACAGGCAAAGAAATTTATTACTCATTTTATGAATGGTATAACAACAACAAGCGACATAAACAAAAAAATTGCACTTGTAGAAGGTAAACATTTACAAGGAATAACAGTAAAAGAATTATTAAATTTGAAATAAAGGAGGTTTTATCAATGGCAAGTTTAGTATTTAACCATGAACTAAATGGCATTGAATTGTACTTTGACAAGAAACCATTACAGACTATTATTGATAGTCTAAAAAACGCTGGTTTTAGGTGGCACAAATTTAAAAAGTGCTGGTATGCAAAGCAGAGCGAAAAAACGCTCAAAGTTGCTCAATCTATAACAGGGGAACAGATAGAAGCAACAGAAGAAAAAACCGATAAAGCATATTTCCTGCCTTATGATCATGTAGACGGAAGCAAAATATTGCAGGATAGCAACATAGAACTTGACACATATAACAGCTATTACTTTGCAGATATAAACGCATATATACATTTCTACAGGGATTCGGCAGTAATAATTGACTTAACGGATGCATTAAAAGCAGGTAAAACTTGTAAGAGGTATTATATAGAAAAATCTGTATGGAATCCTGATTCTTCTATATGGTGCGATTTGGTAAACAATGGCATAACAACGTTTAAAGAACTATATAACAGGGTAACAGCAGGATTAAATATTGATACTCTTAAAGTATCAATAACAGAAGAAAAAGCAATAAACACCTTTTCCCCATTTGTTGAGATTAAGCCTATCAAAAAGCCTGCAAAGTGGACTATCGCTCATGTGTGGAAGGCTATACTTGCAGGACAAATTTACAAAGGCGTGAAAGATGGATATTATACAGATGATTACGCACATGATGCAGCAGTAAACTTTAAAACAGGCTCAAGAATACATTTACCAAGCTTAGCAAAACAAGTTATAGAAAATCCTTCCGGCTGGCGCGTGTATGTTGACAAAGAAGAAAACGGCATAACACAATTAAGTTTCAATTGCTATAGTTTTGACTGTAACACGCTTTACTTTGACGAATCATGCAATATACAGGAAGCACAAAAAAGAAAAGAACAGGAGGACATGGAGAGAGAGGAATATAACAATAAATTATTAGCAGAAGTCAAGACTATAAATGAAAATGACATTGAGAAAAACAGCCTTTACACAGTAACCTATTTAGAAATGGATGATAATACCAATAAATACCATAAGGTAACGGAACTATTGAAGGGTTCAAGGCTATTTTATGAAGGTGAGGCACAATATCAAATAACAGACATACAAAAGTATAATATAATAGATGATAGGCTTTATAGAGTATCAGATTTTTATAACAGACCGCATTTTAAAGATGATAACAGACTTATTTCAATGGGTAATTGGGAAACTATTTGCACGGGTAAGGCATTAAAAGAATTATTGCAGGAAGGATATAGTTTCCCTATAGTTAGAGAATCGACAGAATATAAAACCTTTGAAGACGCTATAAACAGAATACAGGCACATTTAAACGGTAATATGTTTTGGGCTTTTGGAGAAAAGACAGACTATAAAGAATCGTTTAAAAGACTTATGAAGGAGGTTAACAGAGCGGTTGGGGCATCTGCTTAAAATGCCCGATAAACTATAAATATTATATTGGAGGTATAACAGCATGAATATAAATTTTGAAGTGAAAAGGCATAGATTATCAGCAACTCAAGGAGAAGCAGAAGTTTTTGCTAATGGCAAATTTATAATTAGGTATGGCGATAATATTATTATGGGCGGTGGATATGGCGAAAATATAGGAGGATGGGCAAGTAGTATAAGTGATGAACATTTTATCAAGAGAACTATAATGCATTATACAGATAGAGTAATTAAAGCATGTTTTAATTGAGTATAACAGGTTTTTGAAGGATTTTCCAGCCTTAAAAATCCTATCTCATGCCATAACAGGCAAAAAATAATATTACAGGAGGTTTTAACAATGATTAAAAAGGCTAATATTCAATGGTCAGTAAAACAATTAACAAAAATGATTGAACGGGGTACAATTAATTTTGATAACGCAGTACAAAGGGGCTATGTATGGGACAACAAGAGAAAATCCCTTCTAATACATAGCATGATTGAAGGATATCCTATACCAGCGTTTTATGCAGCCAAAAATGATAACGGCTATGATATGCTTGACGGAAAACAGAGGTCAAACGCAATAGCAGGATACTTAAACAACGAATACGAATTAACAGGAATTCCAGAAGTTACTTTAGAATCGGGGGAAACAATGGACATTAACGGAATGATGTTTGGAATTTTACCTGAAGAATTGCAGGATAGGATAAAAGATTATTCGCTTACTATCTATTACTTTGACGGTATAACAGACGAAGAAATAACGGAAATGTTTTTTAGACTCAATAATGGAAAGCCATTGACAGCTATTGAATTGACAAGAGTTAAAGCAAAAAGCCTTGATAAAATTAAAGAATTAGGCAAGCATGAATTATTTAATTCAGCATTGACCGAAAAAGCACTAAATAAATACACTAATGAGGATATAGTTATAAAATCATGGGCATTGCTCAATGTTGAAAATCCTTCTTTTGAAACGAAATTCATTAGACCGCTTATAGAGTCAGCAGATATAACAGACGAACAAGCCAAACAGATAACGGCAGTATATGACAGAATATTGACAACATATAAAGATATTGTCGAAGCAGGAGATAAAGAAGCTTTAAGGGTGGCAAAGCGTATTATAACACGTACGCATTTGTTGAGTCTTGTACCTGTTGCATTACAAAGCATAAAGGATAACATAACTATTGAAGAATTTGCCGAATTTGTTATGTCATTCTTTAGTGGTAAAAAATCAGCAAGTATAAGCGACGTATATAATGCAGCAGCAGGAGCAGCTTCAGGAAAAGCCGAAAATGTAAAAAAGAGAATAACAGTAATAACAGAAGCATATAAAGCATATTTCACAAAGCAGGAAACAGCAAGCAAAAAGGCAGATAATTTTAATGATTATACAAACGAAGATTAGGAAGAATCAGCTAAAATTCCGCACGAAGTAATAACAGCTTATAATTGCACTATATAACAGGAGGTAAACAATAATGCAAGACTTTATTTACAATATTTAAGGTTATAACAGCTTATTATATAGCCTTATAGGTGTCGTTTGGCGTATGTTGGGTATTAACGGAGATGATTATTAAAAGCACAAAACAAAAATATAAAATATCAAGGAGGTTTTAGTAATGAGTAAATATAAAATAGGTGATGTTGTAACAGTTAAAACATGGGAAGAAATGGAAAAAGAATATGGATTGATTTACTATCCAGAAATAGGAGAATGTATTTGTTTAGAAAATTATGATTTTATACCACAAATGAGGAAATTTTGTGGCAAAAAGGTTACTATAAATAGTATAACAAACGATTGTTATTACATTAAAGAAGATAACAGAACATATGGCTGGACTGATTTAATGTTTAAATAAGGAGGTTTTAAAATGCAAGTCGATACTATAACAGCAATTGAACAGGTTATCAATAATAGAATTAAAAACGGAG
>Ga0134092_1002453_pt1 | contig 14158 bp, 11 predicted proteins | sample 3_6taG_FD_94454 | JGI IMG/M metagenome (GOLD analysis project Ga0134092, IMG submission 94454) | Switchgrass degrading microbial communities from high solid loading bioreactors in New Hampshire, USA - 3_6_20_6_A3 metaG | ecosystem: Engineered > Bioreactor > Semi-continuous > Anaerobic >...
AAAATTCAGTTAAAGTCCGTTGACGGTTAATTGCTCGTCTGCAGGTTGGTGCCATTCGGGCAATAGTCGCCGGATGAGCAAAAATTCAGTTAAAGTCCGCAGTATTGATATATTTCATTTACCATAATATCGAATCAGCTATTTTATGTAGCCAATCATTGCATTATTTCAATAAAAAATCCGGGAAATAATGACTCTACCTGAAAATTTGCGCACCATGCTCAGCAAAAATGCAGGTAAAGTCACAGATTGGTATTTCCAGAAATTTGCAGGAACATAGGGATTAGGATAAAATCATAACAAAGCTACGGTTATCAGGTATAAGGTAAGGTTGTCCGGTATAAGGTACTGTTATCTGGTATAAGGTACGGTGATCAGGTATGAGGTTCAAAAGAAAGGAGTACTTCAGGAAACTGCGACGCAAAAAAATGCGGAAGGCATTGCTGTATGGCCTTGTAATGCCTTCCGCACTGATCCTGCTCGGTTATCTCACTGCTTCGTTTATCATCCTGCCCGTCATGTCCGGATGAGGCAGGTTTGCATCAGATAAACGGTCCAATCCGGAGTGGGCAGGCAGCTTCAGGTAAACAGGTCTATTCCGTAAGCAGGTTGTTTCAGATGGAACGGTCCTCTCCAGATAAGACAGGTTATTTCAGGTGAACTAGTCCATCCCGGAACGGACAGGTTATTTCAGGTAAGCCGCTCCATCCCCAATAAGACGGTTTGTCTCTGATAAACAGACCATTCCGGAAGATGCAGGTTGCTTCAGATATACCGGTGCATCCCGGACTAAGCAGGATTCTTCACATATGCCAGTCCATACCGGACAAGGCACGTTGCTTCAGATATTCAGGTCTGTCCCGGACAAGGCATGTTCTTCATACAAAACTGCTTTATTACGGACAAGTCTGGTTGCTCCATGTGAAGCAGGTGCATTCCGGGCTATACGGGATATGCAGATGTATCAGGGGCTCGTGCAGCAAACTATTTCGCTATGATCGACTCATCCCTGGAAAACGGCTCGTCGAATATGGCGTGGGTATATACTTTCTCTTTTTTGCCTTCTATCAGGAAATCCACTTTCTCTATACCATCAAGTTCCGTGAGCGTGTTTACCACCGAGTAGATAGCCATCCTTTCGGCAGCAGTGCCTCCCGGGCTGTTTCCGATATATTCCCTCGAGAAGTTCACAGTGCACACTCCGGCTTTTGTAACGACCGAAAGCAGCTTTGTACCATCCGGGATCGCGCTCCACAGGTCATCGGTCCGCGGGCCTGCCATCAGTTCGGTGATGACAGCCTCTTCTTCCGAAACCCCTGCAGGGATCTCGATTTCCCTGTGTTCGCCGACCAGGTACACGGCATCCGAATCGGAGAAATACAGCACGGCTGTCATCGTCTTCCCAGGGACCGGACGGCCTTCCTCATCAAGAACGGCAGGTCTCATGTCTCCGAGAGGCTTGCCGCTCGGACCTGCAATATCCTTACCCTCGATCCTGAGGCGTACCCTGTCGACTCCGTCGATCTCAGTAAGGGTATTTACTATGGACAGCCTCGAGGTGACCTCGTCAAGCCCGCTGCTGTTGAGGAACTCTTCCGACAGGTCTACGATCGCCGTACCGTTCTTTATCGTTATGCCAAGGATCTCGGTGCCTGCAGGTATCGGGTTCCTCAGTGCCGGATCATCGGGGCCTTCTGCCAGAGCGAGAATGCATGCCTTCAATATGGCCTTGTTGACTACAGGTATTTCACGTTCCACTTTTTTAAGAGCGCTGTTGTCCACAGTCGGAAAGTACAGCGTGACCTTTATCATTTTGGTCTCCACGTCCGGAGTCTCGGTGTCAGTGCTGACATCAGCCTTCCGGTCATCATCCGGGTCCCCGGCACTGCCGTTTCGGCTACCGGTATCCTCATCCTGAGGATCACCGTCTGTTTCCACGAACCCCGTCTCGCCGTCATCCTGCAGGTCTCCGGCATCATTTCCCGAAGTCGCCGCATCTCTGCCGAATAAACTGCAGGCTGCCAGGGATATGCATAATATCATGATCATTGCTGCAAAAACCAGCTTTCTCATCCTACACCTCCGCTCCGGTCTCTTTTTGCCAGATCGCGTCTTTACGGTGATCCAGCCATCACAGGCACTTCTGCTGTTTCAGGTTCAATCCTCAATTTATAATATACTTGCCGTTGAGTTTCCGATGTACATGCCACTGACTGTTCGGTATAACTGCCGTCGCCGGTATACATACCATTGCCGGAATGCCGATGTCACCGATATTTCCTGGACGTTTCACTGCAGGTCAATGTTCCCGTGCCGCATTCCTTCAGTCCACAGTTACTTTAGCCCACTGCTGCTTCGTTCCGCCTTTGCTTCAGTCAACTGGCAGATAACTATATAACGTACAGGCCTTCCGACCTCCGATCCAGCGCTGCTTCAGTCCATTGCCTCTTAATTACACCGTCGCTGCCGCCTGCCGCTGTCAATCCACAGTTATATAATCCTTTATGCTCTCGAACCGGTTCTGCTTGATGCCCGGCACTTTCATGATATCCTCGATCCTGTTGAACCTGCCGTGTTTCTCCCTGTAAGCTATGATGTCCCTTGCCTTCGCCTCCCCTATCCCGGGCAGAGTGTCCAGTTCATCTATTCCAGCGGTGTTGATGTTCACGGGCTTGATACCGTTCCGGCCGGCAGGCGTGTCATCGCCGCTTCCTATCACTTCTGCGCCGGGTCCGCTGTCGCTGCGTACCACGGCACCCTCACCAGCAGCATTGTTTTCATTCTTTGATTTTATGACCAGCATGACGTTTTCATTCAGCGAATACACCATGTTGATGTTGTCGGCGTCGGCATCCTCCGTGAGTCCGCCCGCTTCCCTGACGGCATCGCAGATCATCTGGCCTTTCGTCAGTGTGACGATACCCGGTTTTTTTACGCACCCAACCACATAGACCTTGATCTCATCCTTATTTTCGGCTGATCCGCCGTCCGGTCCCGCGGTTTCACCGCTATTTCCCGAATTCCCGGAGCTTCCTGCCCCCGTGGCATTGCCTCCTACACCAGCCGCATCCCCGGCTGCGCCGCTGTAACTGACTTCAGCTGTACCGCCATACCCGTTCCCGGCAGAAGAGCCATATGTCGAATCACGGCCCGGTTCCGGCAGAATCTGTCCATCCTCGATGATTATGTCCCCCCTGCTGCTGAACATGAAACTTCCCGCAAGCACTCCCAGCAAAACAAGCCCGGAAGCAATAAATACAATGAGTTCTTTTTTTATCTCCATCTCTTTCCCGAACAACTGGACCTTCATATCGCGATTCCTCCATTTTATGTATTATTCTTCCTGTTAATACCATTTTCCTTTATTTTCCGATGAGCTTTTAAAATTTTTTAACTTTCACCGCGATATTTCTGCTATACTCTAATTGATAGAACATGTCCCGGAGGGTACAGATGAAAAAGCTGCTGACACTGGCAATGATTTTGCTTCTGACAGCAACGTATATTTGTAATGCATATGCACTGCAACCGCCTTCACTGGATGCCACATCCTACATACTGATAGACGCGCAGACAGGAGATGTCCTGTGCGAGAAGGATTCCCGGGAAATGGTATATCCCGCCAGCACGACCAAGATAATGACGGCCATACTGGCACTCGAACTCGGTGATCTCGATGAAGTGATGACGGCAAGCCAGTGGGCCATAGACGCCATAGGATACAACGGAAGCAATATCGGGATAATACCCGGCGAGAAGATACGCCTTGAGAACCTGCTCCAGGCTATGCTCATCAGTTCCGCCAACGAAGCTGCGAACATAATAGCGGAAAACATATGCGACAGTACCGCAGAATTCCTGGAACTGATGAATAAACGCGCAAAGGAACTCGGAGCGGTCGATACACATTTCGTCAATCCAAGTGGCATCCACGACGACGAGCATTACACAACTGCAGCCGATCTGGCGTGCATTTCGAGATATGCCATGACTCTGCCTAAGTTCAGGAAAATCGTGAGCACACACAGCTTTACGATGCCTGCCACGAACAAGCACTCGAAATGGCCCGAGCTGAAAAATACCAACAAGCTCATGCTGAGCAACACAAGCGACCTGTATGAAATCAACGGCATAAAGACAGGATTCACCGGACCTGCAGGCTATTGCCTGATTTCATCCGCAAGGAACGAAGAAGGCATGGAACTGATCTCTGTCGTGATGGGCGTCAAAAACGAGGGCGCCGCTGAAAACGTCAGGAAATATTCAAAGGAACTGCTTGATTACGGGTTCACTAACTTTCAACGCGTCGAACTGATACAGAAAGGCCGGGTATACCGCAACATAAAGGTAGAAGATGCGGCTGACATATACGGTCTCGACCTGGTAGCTGAGGATTCCCTGGTCTGCGTGCTCCCAAAGGATGTTTCACAGAGGGATATCAAGGAAGTTTCACATATAAACGGCGAAATCCACGCACCGGTCAACAAGGGTGACAGGATCGGATATGTCGAATTCCTGAAAGACGGCGTCTCCATCGGAAGGGTGGAACTGATAGCCGCAAGGGATATCGAATACAAACCGGCCCCTGTCTCACTTGTTGAACTGACGCAAAACCCTCAGACTGTCATAGAAAGCATTACTGAAAACCTCTATTTCAAAACCGCCATATGCTGTGCAGCACTCATCATTCTATTGCTTATCGTCAGGCTGTTCGTCAGGGCATTGTCACGGAGGGCCCGCAGCAGAAGGTACTACTGACCGTCAGGTATTTACTGAAAAACGCAACATAATATATAATATATGGGCGGAGAATCGCAGCATTCCCGCCATTTTTTTCGAGGGGTGTTTTTAATGACAACGAAACCTAACCGTGAAGTTCGCCAGATAAGGGATTTCAAGGATATGCTCGTGCAAAGCGCCGAACTTTACGGCGATAATGAAGCTTTTTATCTCAAATCGGAAGACGGGACTTACAGAAGTATAAAATACAGGGAATTCAAAAGAGAAGTGGACTCATTCGGTACTGCCCTGGTGAACCTCGGGCTTAAGGGCAAGTTCATCGCTGTCATTGGTGAAAACCGCTACGAGTGGTGCCTGACTTATCTGGCTGTTGCAAACGGTGTAGGCATCATCGTTCCGCTCGACAGGGAACTGCCAAGGGATGAGATAGAAAATCTGCTGATCCGTTCGCATGCCAGCGCAGTGGTCTTTTCCGGGAAGCACGAAAAAGATATGAGGATCATATCGGCTGCAGTCCCGCACGTTGAATACTTCATCAACATGGACGCAGGCGATGACGACGGCAGGTTTCTTTCCATGAAAAAGCTCCTGCAGAAGGGCTCGGAACTGCTGGATGCAGGCGACCGTACATATATAGACGCAGAAATCGATCCCGATGCGTTCGGCGTCCTGATCTTTACCTCGGGCACGACGGATCTTGCCAAAGGCGTCATGCTTTCGCACAGGAACATAGTCTCCAACATCATGGCTGTCTGCTCTGTCCTGTACATAGACGATACCGATTCGACACTGATCATGCTTCCGCTCCATCATACATATGCATGTACCACCAGTTTCCTGCTGATGCTGTACAATGGATGCAGGATCTCATTCATCGAAGGGCTCAGGCATATCGCCAGAAACATGAAGGAAACGAGCCCTTCGATCATCATGGCTGTACCGCTCCTGCTGGAATCCATGTACAAAAAGATATGGGACTCCATCAACAAGCAGAAATCAGCATACAAGGTCAAGGCAGCACTTGGGATCAGCAAACTGCTTCTGCTGTTCGGAATCGACATAAGGAAGAAACTGTTCAGGCAGATACATGAAAACATGGGCGGACGACTCAGGCTGATCATTTCAGGTGCAGCTGCTCTTGAACCCGCCGTATCCAAAGGCTTCCGCGATTTCGGCATTCCTTTGATGCAGGGCTACGGGCTTACAGAATGTTCTCCAATCGTCACGGTGAACCAGCTGGAGAGGTTCAGGGACGATTCCGTCGGGCTTCCCCTGCCCTGCAATGAAGTCATGATCTACAAGCCCAACAAGGAGGGCATAGGTGAGATCATTGTAAAAGGCAGCAACGTAATGCTTGGCTATTTCGAAAACAGCCTGGCTACTGAAAAGGCCCTCAGGAATGGATGGTTCCATACCGGCGACCTGGGCAGGATGACCAGGGAAGGTTTCTTCAACATAACCGGCAGAAAGAAAAATGTCATAGTCACCAAGAACGGCAAAAACATATATCCTGAGGAAGTGGAAGCTTACCTCAACAAGAGCCCGTTCATAGCGGAATCATTGGTCTACGGAAAAGACGACGAGGCTTCAGAGGAAACTTTCGTGTATGCCATAATCGTCCCTGCCATGGATATCATAAAGGAAAGGCTTGGCAAGACGGAAGTGACCGAGGACGAAGTCTTCAGGATCATAGACGCCGAAGTCAGGAACGTCAACAAAAAGATGCCGCTGTACAAGCGCATACTCCGGTTCACGATACGCCAGGAAGAGTTCGCCAAGACTTCGACCAGGAAGATAAAACGGTATATGGAGAAGATAAGCTGAGAAAGGTTCGGTGACATTCCTCTGCAAGAGGTATTCCTCTGTGGCTGAGGAATGTCACGCGCATGAAAAAACGGTGCACTCCTCTGCAGGAAGTATTCTTTTGGGATGAGGAGTGTCACACACATGAAAAGATCGGTGACATTCCTCTTCAGGAGGTATCCCTCTGTGGCTTAGGAATGTCACGCGCATGAAAAGTTCGGTGACACTCCCCGGCAGGAAATGATTCTCTGGGGTTGAGGAGTGTGATGCGGAAAAAGTGCTCAGCTTGTTAAAATAGACGGCTGTTGCCCCTTCAGGCAGCAGCCGTGTGTGTTTTCAGATGGAACTTGTGTTCCTTAAAACCGCTGTACTCCAACGCTTTGATCACGGCCGGCCCGCACTTCCTTTCAATGGTCTCCTCATCCTTGTCGAGGACTACATTTTCTCCGACAGTTGCCGCAGAGATCCTGAAATCCTGAAAGATCGTCCCAATACGTCTTCTGTACTCATGTACGTCATAATCCCTTATATTGATGCCGTTATACAGGATATCTCCCTCATTGGGATCGTAGAGTCTCATTATGAGCTTGATCAGCGTTGTCTTGCCTGCACCGTTATACCCGACCAGGGCCACTCTTTCACCGGGGTGGATCGTCAGGCAGATATTTTTCAATAACAAGGGGCTGCCTTTCGGCAGCCCCACTTATTCATTTCACGACTATATTGACCAGCCTGCCAGGTACTGCTATGACCTTTAAGACAGTTTTGCCTTCCAGCAGGTCGGCTACTTTTGCATTCTTCATCGCGGCTTCCTCGGTCTGAGATTTGTCAAGGCCTGAGGGCACCATGATCTTCTCCTTGATCTTGCCGTTGAGCTGGATCACTATCTCCACTTCGTCCCTGACAAGCTTCTGCTCGTCCCATTTGGGCCACTCCTGGCTGAAGATCGAATAGGGTCCGCCCATTTTCTCCCAGAGTTCCTCGGCAAGGTGCGGTGCGAATGGAGCCAGCAGCTTGAGGAGATCCATCACGGTGTCAACATAGAGCCTGTAGTTTTTCCTGCCAGTGCTTTCGTACTTGTAAAGCGCGTTGACAAGCTCCATTATCCTCGCTATCGACGTGTTGAACTGGAACCTGTCCGCATCCTCGGTAACTCCCTTTATGGCGGTATGCCTTACGAAATCCAGTTCCTTCTCCTCGGCGCCGTATTCGCCCTCAAGCGTCCTGTCCAGTGCGGCAGCCGATTCGATCAGCCTTTCCACCCTTCCGACGAACCTCGAAATGGCCTTGATGCCGTCATCGCTCCACGGACCGCCCTCAGTATACGCGAAGCCGAAGCCGAGGTACATCCTGAAAACATCGGAGCCGTACTCCTGTATATAATCATCCGGCGATATCGTGTTGCCCTTGGACTTGCTCATCCTGTTGCCGTCCGGGCCGAGGATCGTGCCCTGGTGGACCAGCGAAAGGAACGGTTCGTCGAAATTCAGGTATCCCATATCACGCAGGGCTTTCGTCACGAACCTTGCATACAGCAGGTGCATCGCAGCATGCTCCGCGCCGCCCACGTACTTGTCCACCGGCAGCATCTTATTGATCCACCCGGTGTCGAACGCCTTTTCAGAGTTCCTGTTGTCGGGATAGCGCAGGAAATACCATGACGAGCACACGAAAGTGTCAAGAGTGTCAGGGTCCCTTTTCGCCGGCTTGCCGCACTTCGGGCATGTTGTATTGATGAACTCGCTGCACTTCGCCAGCGGTGATTCTCCGTCCGGAGTGAATTCCACGTTATACGGCAGTTCCACCGGCAGGTCCTTTTCAGGAACGGGCACGATTCCGCAATCGTCGCAGTAGATTATCGGTATCGGGGCTCCCCAGTAACGCTGCCTCGAGACCAGCCAGTCCCTGAGCCTGTAATTGACCCTGAATTCGCCTTTGCCCTGCCCGTTGAGCTTTTTGACTATCTCCTGCCTTGCCTGGGCTGAACCCATACCTGTGAATTCGGCACTGTCGATCAGAATGCCGTCTTCGACGAATGGCAGCGCATCGTCGACACCTTCCCCGCCTTTAATGACACGCTTAATGGGTAGGTTATACTTCGTTGCGAATTCATAGTCCCTCTCATCATGGGCGGGTACTGCCATGACGCAGCCAGTGCCGTATCCTGCAAGCACATAGTCTGCTATCCAGATCGGCACCTTGTCGCCGTTTACCGGGTTGATCGCATATGCGCCGGTGAATACGCCGGTTTTCTCCCTTACGGTCGACATCCTCTCGATTTCAGTCTGTTTCTTCGCCTGTTCCCTGTACTGTTCCACGGCGTCCCTGTATTCAGGCGTGGTTATCCTGTCCACGAGCTCGTTTTCCGGCGCCAGTACCACGTAAGTCACGCCATACAGCGTGTCAGCCCTTGTTGTGAAAACCTTGAACGAAAAGCTTCCGTCCGCGCCTTCAAATACGATCTCGGCGCCTTCCGACCTGCCTATCCAGTTCTGCTGGATCTTTTTCGTCTTTTCAGGCCAGTCCAGCTGCGGCAGGCAGTCCAGCAGTTCCTGCGCATAATCCGTGATCTTGAAGAACCACTGTGTCAGGTCCTTTTTGGTGACTTCGCTCTTGCACCTCTCACATGCGCCGTCGATCACCTGCTCATTGGCAAGAACGGTCTTGCAGCTCGGACACCAGTTCACAGGCGCCTTCTTCCTGTATGCCAGCCCGTGTTCATAAAGCTTCAGGAAGATCCACTGGGTCCATTTGTAATATTCGGGAGCACAGGTGATCACCTCGTAGTCCCAGTCAAAGGTAGCGCCCATTTTCCTGAGCTGCTCTTCCATGGTCCTGATATTCGCATATGTAGAATCCTTGGGATGGATACCTGTTTTTATCGCATAGTTCTCGGCAGGCAGGCCGAATGCGTCGAACCCCTGGGGATGGAACACGTTCCAGCCCTGCATCCTCTTAAGCCTTGCCCATGTATCCGTCAGCCCGTAGTTGTACCAGTGGCCGACATGGAGATTTGCCCCCGAGGGATATGAAAACATTTCGAGGCAGTATAGCTTTTTATCAAGATTATCGCGGTCGAACCTGTACAAACCGGTTTCTTCCCATTTCTTCTGCCACTTCTCGTCTATCTTCGTTGAGTATGCCAAAATAAACAGCTCCTTTCAGATCGGGCGATTTATAAGCTGATTTATTAGTAAAAGCTGATTTGTAACCATATTTTCAAACCTAACGATAAACTGATCCATTAACCAGAAAGGACTATACCTTCCTGCAGATCATCAGCCTTCCGGATCAGGACTGTTCGAGTTCGTCCGGCGTCCTGATCCTGCCCTCGGACCATAACCGTTCCAGGTTGTAGAATTTCCGGTCTTCCTCGTTGAATATATGTACGACCAGCTGTCCGAAATCAAGCAGGATCCATCTGGCGCTCTGGTAACCTTCCCTGTGCAGCAGATTGTAGCCGGCTTCGCCCATCTTCAGTTCAAGCTCGTCCGCCAGCGTCTTTATATGAGTACTCGATGTACCGCTGCAAATGATGAAATAATCCGCGAGGATCGACACATCCGAAATATCGATTATCTCGATATCCCTGGCCTTTTTATCCTCGAGTATCCCGTATGCCGTTTCCGCAATTTTTCTGTTCCCCAAAGCTTACCTCCTGTACCATGATTGATTAAATATTATACCACTATTGCGAACGATTTGTGAATAAAAAATTACTTCCCGCCGTCATTCCTGCCCTTTCTGAGCATCTCATACGCACTCATGGCCAGCAGGAACCCTCCAAAAAACTTCCTAAGCAGGCCTGCATCCATGGATGCAGCTATCCAGGAACCCGCCAGCGCTCCGGCCAGGCCGAAAATGATGATGGGGACTGCCATCCTGAAATCGATGCTCTTGTTTCTTATATGTATTACCAACGCCACGACCGCTGTCGGGATGAAATACAGCAGGTTGACGCTCTGAGCGATGTGCTGTCCCGGGTTCGCGACGAGGACGAGCACCGGTATGAGTATGGCGCCTCCGCCCATCCCCATACCGCTCACGATCCCTGACGCAAGCCCGGCCAGAAATAAAACGATCCAGTTCCAGTTGTTCAAACCATCTTCCCCTTATACCGCCCTGATCAAAGAAACTTTCTACAGTCGCAGAAAATCCCTGCATCAGCAGTGTCAGAAAATCATTTTCAGACCTGCTGCCGCCATGAACGCCGCGAAGATCCTCCTGAGCAGCTTATCCGGACACCTGTTCAGCAGCTTCGCGCCGATATATCCTCCGGCAAGCCCTCCAAGCGTTGCCTTGATCGTTATTTCCCAGTCAACATAGCCTTTTGTGATATAAAACACGGAACTTACGACCGTAAGCGGCAGTATCACTGCTATGGCTGTGGCATGGGCCCTGTGCTCTTCCGCTTTCAGCAGGTGTACCATCGCCGGTACTGCTATCGTGCCGCCGCCGGAGCCGAACAGTCCGTTGGCGAGGCCCGTCACGAGGCCGATCACCGCACACAGCAGGAAATTCGGGCGCTTCCTGCGGCCGGTTTCTCTGACTGGTCCCCGGACCTTGCCATTGCCCATATCCCCGTCTTGTTCCATATTTTTGCCCGTCTGTCCCGTCACGAAGTGTGCTCCTTTCACAACTGCGGCTGTTCTGTGACACGTTCCTGTGGCACAACCGCTCCACGCACCGTTCGTCCTGTGCAGTCCGTTTCATCTTTGCCTTCTTCCCCGGCTGCATTGGATCTGGTGCTATCAATATTGTTCGACTTTATCCCCCGATTATTCATGCCCGGTACATATATCGCCGCTCTGACACACATATTGCCGCACATTTTCGGCAAACAAACGCATTGCATGTCAAGTATAATGTGGTAGAATTTAGTTAGCAGCATGTAATAAATCAGCGGCAGGCAATCCGGCCGGCGATGATTTGGTGAGGTGCGCGGATAAAATGAAAAAAGCCATAAGATCTGTGTTTTTTTTATTAGTGTTTTTGCTGGCATCAGCGGCATTCCGCACGGGCGTTTACGCAGACAGCAGGTATTACGATATCATCGGCTATAACGTCGATGTCGTCATTGGACCTGACGGTTCTGCCAGCGTGGAAGAAAGGATCACATACAATTTCATTGGCGAATTCAACGGCGTTCTCAGGGACATAGATTATGAGCGGACCGACGGTCTGGAAAACCTGCAGGTGTTCGTCGATGAAGGCGGCGCCGCTCCAAGGGAGTTTGCCGTGAACTCCGCGTCCGATCTCGATGCCGCCGGCAGTCCGGGCACTTATAACATATACCATGACGACGAAATAGCTCATCTGAAGGTTTTCGAAAAGAGCAGGAACACAAGCAAGACCTTCATCTACAAATACACGCTTAAAAACGTGGTGACGAAATACAACGATATAGCTGAATTCAACAGAAAGATAATCGATACCGGCTGGGATGTGCCTCTTAATGATATAAGGATAAAGGTCCGGCTTCCGGAAGGCGCCTCGGCAGATGAGATAAGGGTCTTCGGCCATGGCCCGCTGACCGGAGAATCCATGATAATCGACGGACAGAACGTGGAATTCATCCTCGACAGGCTGGATCCCGGCTATTACGTGGAAACACTGGTGCTGTTCCCCCCGCGGCTCGTGCCCGCCTCTGTCAGAATAAAGGAAGAAGATGCGCTACAGAGGATCCTCGACAATGAAAAGAAACTGGCAGACGAGGCCAACGCCGAGCGTGAACGGGCGCGCAGACAGGTTGAAGAATACAACAGGAGGCTCGAAGAAGAAAGGAGAGAACTGCAGCGAAGAAGAACCATAGCCAATACGGCGAGTATCGTTCTCTTTCTTGCCTGGATCCTGATCGTAATCCGTCTGTACCTTAAATACGACAGGGAATTCAAAAGCACATTCAACGCCAAGTACTACCGTGAGCTCCCCGGGGAATACACCCCGGCTGAGATGTCCGTCCTCATGAACATGGGCAAAGTCAACAAGCGGGATATCACGGCGACGCTGATGGACCTGGTGCGGAAAGGCTACCTGATACTGAAAAAGGAAACATATATAAAAAACGGGTTTTTCAGGGACAAGGAAGTCGAGGATTACAGCCTCACGCTGAATCCCGAAGCTCCCCAGTCCGGTCTGCTGAGGCATGAATCATGCCTTATAAACTGGTTCATCAAAAAGATCGGCGACGGCAACCGTGTATTCCTCGATGAAATATCCGGCCATGTAAAAACGGAAGCCGATGCCCGCAGGTTCACAAAAAACTATCAGAACTGGTGCGGCATGGTCAGGGATGAGGCCGACAAGCACAACTTCTTTGATGATCTGAGCCAGAAAGGCAAAACCCTTGCAATATTGACAGGCGTCTCATACTTTTTCCTGGGCTTTTTCCTGAGTGCCGTGGCAGAAGGCGGTGCAGGAATGCTGCTCATCATTTCGGGTTTTGTGACGATGATATTCGGAGCGAGGCTCAACAGGCGCTCTGCTTACGGAAACGAGCAATACGCCATGTGGAAGGCTTTCAGGAACTTCCTGAAGGATTTCAGCAGGCTGGACAAAGCTGAAATGCCATCGATCGTGCTGTGGGAACACTACCTGGTCTATGCCGTATCGCTGGGTGTCGCAAAGGAAGTCATAAAGCAGCTTCCTCTCGTATACACTGACGCTGACCTGCAGAATACGAGACTGACCTACATGTACGGCTCCAACCTGCGCAGCCTCAGCTCCTTCACCAGCACCCTTGACAGGACCATGACCTCTGTCGACAATGCGATAAGCCGCGCAATCTCAATAGCCAACTCGAAGCAGTCGTCCTCTTCAGGCAAGGGCGGCGGTTTCAGCGGCGGGGGATCCGGAGGAGGCTCCGGCGGCGGAGGAGGCCGCGGCGGCGGCGGAGCTTTCTGATACACCTGACTTGTAGCGCATTATGATCCGCATAAGTATAAGTTAAAGTTTGTTAAGTGGTTATAAAGTTTGCTTATATAAGCATTAAATAATACTAAATCAAGGAGGATATCCAAATGGTCACATTTCTTGTCATTTTAGCAGTAATAGTGGTCCTGGCCGTCATTTATGCAATAGCCGGCTACAACAGCCTTGTGAACAAGCGCAACAAGGTAGCAAACTCATGGAGCCAGATCGACGTGCAGCTCAAGAGAAGGTTCGATCTCATACCAAACCTTGTGGAGACGGTAAAGGGTTATGCCGCACATGAAAAAGACACCTATGAATCGGTGATAAGGGCACGCAACAGCTACATGAGCGCTTCATCGCACAAGGACGTCATCAGGGCTTCCAACGAGCTCTCCAGGAGTCTCAACAAGCTGATGGTCCTTGCGGAATCCTATCCTGAACTCAAGGCAAACTCCAACTTCCAGGAACTCATGAAAGAACTTACAAAGACCGAAGACAAGATAGCATTCGCACGCCAGTTCTACAATGACGTCGTCATGGACTACAACAATGCGATCCAGATGTTCCCTAAGAACATACTTGCAAACGCCTTCAATTTCGTGCAGGAACCCTTCTTCACGATAGATGAAAGTGAGACCAGGGCGCCCGAAGTAAAATTCTGATGTCGGTTGCCTGGCACGTCGGCCAGTCATTTATTGCAGGA
>Ga0134092_1002464_pt1 | contig 14084 bp, 14 predicted proteins | sample 3_6taG_FD_94454 | JGI IMG/M metagenome (GOLD analysis project Ga0134092, IMG submission 94454) | Switchgrass degrading microbial communities from high solid loading bioreactors in New Hampshire, USA - 3_6_20_6_A3 metaG | ecosystem: Engineered > Bioreactor > Semi-continuous > Anaerobic >...
GATTTGTAGCATATTTCAGAATAAACGGTGCATCGGATTTTTTGTACCCTTTTTACCAGCACTTTGCCAAGGTACTTTATGGAATTGTCAATGTGCTACAAAATTCAGCGTTGAATCATAAAATTGTTATCCTTTTCCCAAACCGGTCTGCCCTTTACAATATCGGTCATATGATTGCAAACGATATAATTTTCATCGTTTAGCAATGGGCTTGCGGATAATTCATCAAACAGTTCATTTGCAAATAGCTTTGCTGCCCGTTGAACCATTTCATCATGCATATGGTTAAGCTCTGCTGTCGGTTCATCGATCAGAATATTGCACAGGTATTTGTCACCTTGCTTTACCAAAAATCCATACTCCTCGAGGTATTCGGCTTCACTCTCCACGTAAACCGGAGATACACCGAGTGCATCGGCTATTTCATTGATGCTTTTTCCTTCTTTCCAGACTGCATAAGCAATATTCTGTGATAATGCGCTTCGAAAAAAGTTGCTGTTATTTCCTTTTGTGCCAACTGAGCCGCTCGTTCCACAAAGGGCAAATTTGATCGGATTAAATTTCAGTTCACTTTCTTTTCTCATGATATCCAACCCTTTCTTTAAATCTTTTTTTGCTTCAAACAAATGCCATTTGACTGTGCCGAGAGGAATCCCGAGTGCCTCTGCAATCTCGTCTTGCTTTTTGTTCTCATAATAATGGGCAATAACGATTTTGCGCTGTAATTTGGAGAGATAGGCTATTTCTTTATGAAGCCTGCTTTCGAGTTCTCTTTGGATGATACTTTCGGTAACATTGACATCTGACGGTAAAATCTCGGCAAGTTCATTGATACAAAGGCCAATACCGGTTTTCTGCTTGCCCCGATAATAATTCGCAATGGCATGATGTGCCACTGTCCAGACGAATTTTTGTACGTCTTTAATATCATCGCGAACCAGCATCACTCGGTACAATTTCAGGCAAATTTCCTGCGTCAAATCCTCTGCATCTTCTGCACATGAACAACGTTTCAGCGCAAAACCGTAGATTGGCTTCATATATTCAGTTATAACCTTCTCGGCATTTTCCCTCATCATCTATTCCTTCTCCTTGAAAGCTTTCAAGTGCTGTTTGACCGGTCAACAATATAGACACAGGATAAAAAGAAAGGTTGGAATTTTTTTATATGTTTTTTAAAAGAAACTGAGTTGAGTGCAGTCCGGTTTTGGAAACTCATTGAGATACTCAAAGACCTCCCTGACATCGCACATCACGCCGTTTTTCTTGCATTCATCATAAAAAATCTTCATTAAAGCATCGTTATTATCACTGGTGACCACATAGGAATAGCCGTATTTCCGATGATACCTTTCCTTAAGGCCCGGGAAATGCTCATCCAGCTTTTGATAGAAGTATTCCCGATTGCCCTGGCGCAAAGTCAGGCCGATCCCAAAGCAAATGATGCCCTTCACCCCTGCATCAAAGCAGTAGTTTAAAATACCGCGCAAATTCTCCTCGGTGTCGTTGATAAAAGGCAGCAGAGGAGACAGCCACACAACCGTCAGAATACCATGATCCCGCAGAATTTTCAGGGCTTCATAGCGCTCTCTCGTGGTGCAAACCTTTGGTTCAAGGATCCTGCAAAGGCCTTCGTCATAGGTGGTGAGGGTCATCTGTACTACGCACTTTGATTTTTCGTTGATGCTTTTCAGCAAATCCAGGTCTCGCAAAACGCGCTTGGACTTGGTGATCACTGTAGCGCCGAAACCGTACCTATCGATGATTTGTAGGCATTTTCGCATCAGCCCGAGCTTTTCTTCACAGTGCATATAGGGATCGCACATGGCGCCCGTGCTGATCATGCACTTGTTGCGTTTGCGGCGCAAGGCCGCTTCCAGGAGCTCCGGGGCATTCTGCTTGACCTCGATATCCTCAAAATCATGCTTCATCTGATAGCACTCGCTCCGGCTGTCGCAGTAAATGCAGCCATGGGTACAGCCCCGGTAGATGTTCATGCCATTTTTAGGGGACAAAATTCCTTTCGCATTCACAAAGTGCATAACTACTCCCTCGTAATCTTCATAATACAACGGCTGCCGCCTGTTTTGATGCTTTCGAACAGCTTAACTTCGGTATTGCATTCAAGTACGCTATCAAACAATTTCTTGGTGTAACCGAGTGAGCAAAGGCACCATGTTCTTGATACTTGATCATCCATCCCTTGAACACAGTCCCATAAGCAATAAAGTCGATTTCATTCATTACCATTCACCTGCAATTCGACCGCCGTCAAGTACAAGAGCATGTCCGGTCATAAAAGATGATTTATCTGAACATAGCCACAAAACTGCCTCAGCAATTTCTTCCGGCTGTGCTATTCTGCCCATAGGCTGCAATTCGTTCAGGCCTTTTGTTACTCGCTTTATCCATGGTGTTTGCACTGCACCGGGACAAATACAGTTGATGCGGATATTTTTATCTGCATTTTCCAAAGCCGCAGTTTTTGTCAGTCCAACAATACCGAATTTACTGACATTGTATGGCATGTCTCCGGCACGGGCAATCAGCCCACTAATGGAAGAAGTGTTTACAATATTGCCATGCCCTTGCTTTTGCATTTGCAAAATTTCATACTTCATACAAAGCCAACAACCCTTTAAATTGGTATCCATTATCTTATTCCATATTTCCTCGGTGCAATTTACAGTGTTTTTACTAACAACAATACCTGCATTATTAAAGGCACAATCAATCGAACCAAATACCTCTACACATTTATTTACAGCCTTTGACACTTCGCTTTCGTTACGCACATCAGCTGTAAATGAATATGCAACACCGCCATTGTTTTTAATTTCATCATCCACATAAGCATTGTTCACTTCATCAATATCAACTAAGAAAACATTATAGTTGTTCCTGGCAAATAGCTTTGCGGTTGCCTTACCTATGCCCGATGCACTGCCTGTGATTAAAACTGTTTTGTTCATATTCTACTCTCCTCGTCATGTCAAAGTATCACCTTCCGTCTTTTTCGCTCCCATTGATTTTCAAAACCTGTCCAGCCACCGAGTGAGGCTGTCAAGAACCGCTCCGCTTTTCAGCGCATGAAGGGAAGTTTCAGCCCATCCGGGGAAGCTGTTCCGTTCACAGGCGGTGACGAGGGTGACAAGATGGGACAAAACTTCATCGGCCACTTTCTCCTCCCTGCCGTCAAAGTCCTCCCCATATTCATGCAGAAAAGCCTCCGCCGCTTCCGGGCTTAAGGAGCTTGTTACATTGCGCAGGTCGCCATAGGCATACCCTTTTCCAAGCAGATTAAAGTCCAGCATCATGGCGGAGGATCGATCCCTTGCAACCACAAGGTTTGTCCAGTAAAAATCATTATAGGTCAGAGTCCGGGGAAGGCCGTCAATTCTTCGGCGGATTTCCTCAAAACGTCGGCGCAATACCGGCCACAGCGGATTTTCAGCCGTATTGGTTTTATGTGCCACCATGTCCAGATTAAGCAGGGTAATCTGATCGATTTCATCATAAAGCCCTGGGTTATTCCGGCTTATATACTCCCGCCCCTTGCTGTGGAGCTCTTTATACCATTTGGCCAGGGCTGAGGCTACCTGAATGTCGGATAGATCCGCTTCACAGCCCAGCCGGTATTCCGAAGCTCTCTCCACATCCGGCAGAAGCAGCGCGCAGTGGGTGTGCTTCAGCATCGGGAGGGTTGGTATGCCGAGGGATGCAAGAATTTTATAATTCTCAATCTCCCGCCTGTCATCCGGATTCTCAAAGACCTTGAGCACATAGTGCCGGCCTTCCGATTCCACCCGATACAGGGAAATGCCCGCCTTCTCCCGGATTTTCTGAACAAGGGGCAAACGTATCCCCATTTGGGCTAGCTGCAAAATGTAGGAAGTCGGGAGCAGCTTTTCCGGGTGTCCCAGCTCTTTTAGAATTCGATTGATCTGAATCAAGTCCTGTTCCTCAACACCTTCCCATCCCAGCATTTCAACCCCGCTGATAGCCTGGAGCTGGGTTATATATTGAATTTTGCGATCAAAAAAGGCCTTCTTCACCTTCTCCGGCAGCCTGTCGATAAGCAGCCGGATCGGTGGCATATCCGCCGGTTCTTTGGGCGGAAAGCTTTTGTCAAACTCCTCCACTTCCTTTGGGTCAAGATTGAATGCCGGATCATAGACAAACCGCCCGGCAACGCCGTCAAGGGCACCGTCATAGAGGGGCATTGCCATCAGCGCATCATAGCTCGCCCCATTCTCATCGGTAATTCCAAATGCACTTGCCCGATTGAAGCCAAAGCGGGGATAGTAATCCGGATGCCCGCAGATGATAATCGCCCTGTACTTAAGTTTCTTCGCCTCCAAAATGCTGTGGCGCATCAAGGCCGAGCCGACGCCCATCCGCTTATATTCCGGCAAAACGCTGATTGGACCGAAAGTTAGCACTTCAATCTCGCGATCATCCGGTGTGATGACCTTTGCTTTGCTGTATATGATATGCCCGACAAGCTTTCCATCCACCTCCGCCACAAAATCCAGCTCCGGCACAAAGGCGGGCTGCTTCCGCAGCTTATGTACAATAAGATGCTCGCCGTCGCAAATGGGTGCACATCCATGCTGCCCCAAAAGGCTTCACGGGTCAGCTCCTCCACGGCGCGATAATCTTTCGGTTGTTCCAATCGTATGGTAATATTCAATGGGCTTCCTCCTATTATTTTTCTTCTTGGAAAATGATTTTTCCTTCAGAGTCAAATGCCCTGATGCCTTTGAAAAAGAAATCGTCATCATTGTCTTCCGCTTTCCATGTAAACAGAAACAAACCATCATAGAATTCCGTTTGAGCCAAGACCGTTCCATTCCCTAGGGTAATCTCAATCTTCTCCACCCTATTATCGTTAATAATACCATAAAGCTTGTAATACTGATAAGACGATCCCCAGGTATAATCGATGGGCTTCGTCGCATCATATTCAAAACCGGTTGGCTGATTCCCAAACCTCCATAGGAAAAATAACGCCCGGTTCACTGTATTGCAGGAGATCCATCTGTCATACCTGCAAAGGATGTATTTCCCTTTGTCAAAATCTTCAACATGGACCACTTCTGATGGGCCATAATGTATGCTTCTCTCTGAGCTTTCATGGGCAGACAAAGGTGTGAAATAAAGACCGGATCTCCACATAAACAGAAGAAACAAAACCACAAGAAAGATTGCATTTCGTATTATTTTATTTGTCCTGGTCATGGGTATCACCTGCTTTGAGTGGAATCTCCACTCTATATTTCCGATTGTAATAATCATAACTGATGATCAGCATATCCGCTTCCTCTGAAAAGTTCCTAACTATTCTTCTGCAATTCGATATGATTCCTCCGCTTGCGTAGCTGCCGCCTTCAAAATACTCATTCCCCAAGTTGTCTTCGATGGTTCCTATTCCGGCCAGGCTCCATCCGGTTCCCCAAAGCCTTGTGTCATAATGCTTGAAAAAGATATTGAGATCCCCGTTCTTTTCATAAACTACATGTGTAAAATGGATCACTGTATCATCAATCTTCACCTTTTCATCCACATCAATTTGATATACGATATTTTCCTTAGGGATATCATTTAGCAGATTCTCCTGAAATAATAAACGCAGAAGCTGTGAGCCCAGCACAAAAATATGCCATACCACAAATAAAACCACCATTGCATTGGTAATCATCCACAGCCATCCGATGATGGGATTATGCTGTTTATTCAGCTCAACACCGATCTCTACAGGATCCCCCATGTCAGCTACGGCCATTTGCTCCGCTTCTTTTGGATCATACCCTTCCGCTATATAGTCATCCTTTTTATCCAATATATGGCTTTCCAGTTCATATCGAATATCCTCCCTGTCTAAGGAAAATCGAATATGGGATAAAACTTCCCTCAAGAATTCTTCTTTATCAGCCGAAGGCATTGACCTCACCACCTATCACCTTATTCACCGATTGTGAAAAGATCTGCCATTTTTTCTTTTCTTCAGCAAGCTGTCTCTGTCCTTTTTTCGTTATTTGATAATACCTTCGCTCCTTCCCTGTATCCCCTATAGCCATATAGGATTTTACATATCCCTCCTTTTCCAGCTTGTGCAAAACGGGATACAGCGTACCTTCCTTGAATTGAAAGGTTTTATCGGATCGGGCTTCAAGCTCCTTTATGATCTCATATCCATATTTGTCTGCCTCATCAAGCAAAGACAATAGCAGCAGCGTAGTACTGCCTGCAATGAAGCCTTTATCGATTTTCATATAGATCCCTCCTGCAATCATACCTTGAATATCTAGGTATAGCATACATAGAGAATCAAGGTATGTCAAGAATAAATTGGAAGATGTGATAGAGAACCATCCCCTGTTGCAAATGAAATTGCTTGTATCCATTGATCTCACATCATATAATAGAGGCAAAACCACTGAAAGGATGAAAACCCGTGAGCACACTGATTTTTGATAAACTCAAAATCCCCGGCGCTGACTTAAACGGCGAAAGCAGCCTGCCCCCTATAGCAGGACTAACCAATTTGCAGCAGCGCACAAAATCCATCCTGGATGAAGATGATGAATTGTTCATCGGATATGGCTTTGTAGACAGTCCCTTCCCCTACCGCCTGCAGGATATGTATTCAAGAGAACTTCACGATATGGAGCTGGACTGCGCGGTTCTGGAGAATGAATACCTCAGGGCTGTTTTTGTTCCATCCCTCGGAGGCCGATTGTGGTCCCTGTTTGACAAGGAAAAGGACCGGGAACTCACATTTTCAAATCCCGTATTTCGCCCTGCAAACCTGGCCTTTCGGAATGCCTGGTTCTCCGGCGGTGTAGAATGGAATTGCGGTGTGGTGGGGCACCATCCCTTCACCTGCTCACCGCTCTTTACAGCAAGGCTCACTGCCGATGACGGGACTCCCGTCCTTCGCATGTACGAATTTGAACGCATCCGGTGTGCCGTCTATCAAATGGATTTCTTCCTGCCCAAGGGCTCAAAGATGCTCTTTTGCCGCATGAGAATCGTCAACCCCAATCCGATAGTCATCCCCATGTACTGGTGGAGCAATATTGCAGTGCCGGAGCTTCCGGACGGCCGCGTCATCATGCCTGCCAATGAAACCTATACCAACAGGGGCGGAATGATCAGCAAAACCTCTGTTCCGGTAAGCAACGGAATCGATATCACCTATCCTGTCAACAATCCCCATGCCATCGATTTCTTCTGGAAACTGAAAAAGAATGCCCGAAAATATGTCTGCCATCTCGACAAAAACGGCTACGGCCTGATCCAGACCTCCACCGCCAGGCTCAAGGGGCGAAAGCTCTTTGTATGGGGCCAGGGGCCGGGAGGAGAAAAGTGGCAGGAGTTTCTCTCCCTCGAGGGCGCCAACTGCAAATATGCAGAGATACAAGCCGGCCTTGCCCATACCCAGTACGAATGCCTCCCCATGCCGCCCAAAACAGCATGGGAATGGCTTGAAGCCTATGGAGCCATGAACGCCGACGGATCCAAGATTCACGGCGACTGGGAGGAAGCCCAGGCGGAAGTCGAAAAGAGGCTTTCCGAGATCATCACCGAGGAAGCGATGGAGAAATTACTGGCGGATACACGCAAGTCCATCGCTCTGAAACCTGCAGAGGAGCTCATCTTTTCGGGCAGCGGCTGGGGCGCTCTGGAGAACCTGCGCCGCCTGAAACAGGGCGAAGAGCCGCTGCCGAAGCACCTGGATTTTGGCTTGCCTGGCTGCGAGCAGCAGCAGTGGATCGACCTCCTTCAAAACGGCTATTTTGAAGACGTAGATCCCAATGAAGTGCCAAAGTCCTGGATGCTGCAGGAGGAGTGGACAGAAATGCTTAAGCTGGCCGTATCGGGAGCCGATGCATATAACTGGTATACATGGCTGCAGCTTGGCATGGTTTATCTGGCTGAGAAAAAGCTCAATGATGCCAAAAAAGCACTGGACCGTTCCATGACCCTAAAGCCTTCCTGCTGGGCTATGTATGGCCTGGCCAATATCGCAAGAATGGAAGGAAATCACGAGAAGGCAGCCATGCTGGCATTCAGGGCATCCCTGATGAAGCCCGATGACCCCTCCCTCGCCAAAGAGGCTGTGAAGCTTCTCTATCATGCCAAGATGTATGCAAAAACCCTTGATCTTACACAGAGGCTGCCTGAAGATATCGCAAACCTTGGCAGAATCAAACTCATCAAGGCCTTTGCCCATTTGCAACTTGGGGAGATCGAGAAGGCGGAGGAGCTTCTCTATGAAGGGGGCGGCATTATTGTACCCGACATTCGCGAAGGGGAAAACAGCGTTACAGACCTCTGGTTCGCCATTGAAGAGGCCAAGGCTGCGAAGGAAGGCCGGATGTTTGACAGGGAGGAAGCCCAACCACCTGCCCATTTGGATTTCAGAATGAATGCCGTGCGCAGAAAGAAAGGATGAACCCAAAATTCCTATAAGGAGATGGGATTGATATGTTGAAAGGCCTTCTCAAGTTTATCTTGGGGCTCCTGATTGTGATTGCCGCAGGCGCAGTCCTGCTGATTTTTCTTATATATCCTGCAAAGAAATTGGATATGCAGTACTCCGAATTGAATGTCCTGCAAAAGGTCCAGGATATCATCACAAGCCCTGATGGGTCTTTCTCGATGAGCGAGGAGGAACTGGGAAACCTGATCAAAAAAAGCCTTTCAGAGGCTTCACTGCCGGATGGTTTTGAGATCGCAGGAGCCGGAGTTGGCTTGGAAAATGATCAACTGCACCTGTATGTCAACGTCAGGAGAGGGTTTTTAAGCGCCGGCTTTCATGCTGCAGCAGATATTCAATTAGAGAACGGTACTCTTGTCATTACCCCTGTTCGGTATTCAATAGGCCAGATTGCTTTTTCACCTGAAGCCTTGTATGGCCTATTAGGGCGATTAGGAATAAATGTATCGGATTATTTCAACGATGAAAATACCATCCAAGTGGACCTGTCAAAACAAATGCCTCCGGGTATTGCTTTGAAAAACGTCTATATCCATGAGTCGAAGCTATATGTGGAAATTCAAAGCAGTTTCAATGCTGTTCCCGCTTTCTTTGACAAGGCCTTGGACATCTTTCAAAATCAAGCAACCCTTCAACCGGAGTCAGTCAGAAAAATGGCCGATACACTCCAGAAGTACAGCGGAAATCAGATTAGTTCCGATACCATCAATGAAATCACTTCCGGAACCATCACTGAACTTGGGAAGCAAGAGATTGCGAATGCCCTGCAGGCCATGGATCCAAATACTCGAAATCAATTGTTTCAAGATATCGCGAAGCAACTGGATCCGGATACTCTGCAAAAACTCAAGGAGCAATATGAAAGCTGGAAATAAATGAGTCAGCCGGATGGTTCCGGCTGACTCATTTGCTACTTAAGGGGGATAACTGTATCTCCAAAATGAATTTCGACCTTTTGGGCTGTTTCATAATCAAAACCGGCAAATTCTATGGCACAACTATAATATCCTTCGGTCTTCAAATTGCCAAATTCATCATGGCCTTTGCCGGGAAGGTACCGCAAGGACTCCTCATTGATAGGCATTTCTTCACCATCGACAAAGAGGCGAATACGCTTTGTATTATCAACTACCGCAAGTTGATAAGCGATCTTATCTTCCAATCCGTTCCAGTAATGATGAGTGATAAAAATGGGTTCCGTAAATTGATTCCATATGCTGTTGGCTTCATCTTGCGTAATATCCTCTTCCACAATGACTCCATTCACCACGGTCTTGTAGTTCGAAACAGTAACATCGGTGATTTGTATTGTTCTCTCCGTTACAGGAGCTAAAATTTCTCCGGTATAAAGGTAGCTGTTGGTGTAATCATCGGTAAATCCGCATTTCTCATATACATCCTTGGTAATTGGCTGATTGACCTCTATGATCAGGCTCTGCTCCAGCATTTCCCGGTTGGGAGTAAACCGGAAAACCATATCGCAATTGATGCGGCTAAAGTAACCTTCCCCATCATAAACTCTGATGCCTTTGACCCGCAGCACTATATCATCATTGCGATCCCTCACCCAATATGGAGGCAGCTTATAGTTGAAATAATAGGCGCTTTCACCATCCCGAATGGCCACTTCACGACCTTTGACCTCGGTCACAGTGTAACGATCATAGCTTTCCGACTCCAACACATCCGGAGAAAAAGTCTGCCCGAGAAGGCTGATCTCGGCAAAATCCCCCAGATCCCTTTTTGGTATCAATTCAAATAGGACCTTCTGAGTTTCGCTGTCCCCTGTAAATGCCACCAACTTCAAGATGAAATCATCGTTTTCATTTACGATATTCAGTTCTTGAACGATACCGGCTTCCACTAAATCTGCACTGATCGGGTCATCGAAGCTCTTGCGAAAGAGTTCTCCAAGTTGAAACCACCCTGTTGCCGCTCCAACTAAAGTAGCAACGGATAATATACATGCTACGAATAATACAGCCGCCGTTCTTCTTGGCATCACTTTTTGATTATTTCTCCCTCGATTTTCCTTTGCCCGAAATACAGCTACATCATCGATTGCTGAAGCATAATATCGATTAAAAACTTTTCTATACCTCTCTCTATTATTCATCCTTCCAATCCTCCTTGAGCTTATGTTTCAGCTTTTTTCTTGCCCTCATAAGGCGCACCTTAATTGTGCTCTCCTTGTCATCCAGGAGATCTGCGATCTCTGAGATCTTATACCCCTCATAGTAATACAAATGGACCACGATGCGATAACTCCTCGGCAGCGACATCACAGCTTCTATAAGTGCAAAATCCGCTTCATTCTCAAAGGGTATCGTATTATCCAGGGGTACAGTCCTTTTCCACCATGATGAAAGCAGATGCTTTTTGCATGCATTCACCGTAACTCGAATAAGCCACGCCTTCTTATGCTCTTCACAGTTGAATGTCTTATCGCTGAGATAAAACTTTGTGAAAACCTCTTGCAGAATATCGTTGGCATCCTCCTTATTCTTGGTATAGTTGAGGGCAATGCCAAAAACCGTGTTCTTATATGCTTGATAAGCCTGCATAAAATCATCCTCTGTATAGAGCTGGTATTCGATCAACGGCCCACCTCCCTTCGCTTTCACCAATAACATCCTCTTGCACAGCAAAAAGTTACACGCTCAGGAAATATTTATCTATTTATTTTACAGGTTCTTTTTATTTCTTTAAAGAGAATAAGTCAGCCGGGCGATTCCGGCTGACTCATTCTCTACATACGCAAGCCCTATCTCGTTTGTCTGGCTTTCATTCTGTATCCAGAGTGTCTTTCGTTCATTGCTGCTATCGCTTATTTTATTCCATTCAAAATGTAATCAACCGTCGTTTCCAGAATAGCTGCTAAGTCAAGTTTTTCCTTTTCCTTAATTCCTGGATATATCCACCTATTTTTGCCATATCCATTAGCTCCAGCCACCTCTTATTGGCTCCAAACAAGTTCTATTGATATCATATGGCACATCCTGGAATCCTTCAATCATCTTGAAGTTGCATGTTGACCAATATCACTAAACCTGCAGTTGAATCTGGCAAAAAGCCGTTCTCTCGCCTCATTGAGAGCAACTTCGCTACTTCTTATACTAACTTTTTTCAACTTCTTGAGGCAATGCAATAATTGGATGCTTTCCTGTGAGTCAACTGAAACTGTCCCCGTTGACTCATTTTTTAACAAAACAAGAAACCTAGGCAGGAAGTAGCAGTAAAACACAGAATTATACAATAAGAATCTATCAGGAGGTGTTTCACAGTGCACAAGATTCGCGTACAGGAAGATCGGTTTGTGGACGACCTGGGACGGCATGTCATCCTTAGCGGAATCAATCTTGTCCATAAGGGTGACAGAAAAAACGGGACCATGAATTATATCGCTCCGTGGACGGAGAAGGATTTTCAAAACTTCAAAAAATGGGGATTTAACGTCATACGCCTTGGGCTCATATGGGATGCTGTGGAGCCGGAACCCGGTATCTATAATGAAGCCTATTTGGATTGGATTGAAACCATGCTTGACCTGTGTGAAAAGTACAAAATATACGCCTTCCTTGATATGCACCAGGATTTATACAGCGTACTGTACAGCGACGGTGCGCCCAAATGGGCTACGATTACAGACGGGGAGCCCCATGTTCCCACTGACCTCTGGAGCGATGCTTACCTGTTCAGCCGGGCAGTCCAGCGGGCCTTTGACAACTTTTGGGCCAACTCCTCTGCTCCGGACGGCAAAGGCCTCCAGGATCACTACATGGATATGTGGGTCCATGTGGCAAAGCGCTTTTCCAATCATCCGGCCCTGATCGGTTATGATTTTATGAATGAGCCCTATCCCGGCTCGGCAGGCCCCCAGATATTCGGCATGCTGCTTGAGCACTTCGCCAAGGGAATCGCTGCAAAAACCGGAGCGTCTCTCAGCCAGGAAGAGATGATATCGGTTTTTTCAGACCCGAATGAAAAATTCAAGGCACTGCAATTTTTAGAAGATAAAGAGTTTTACGTCTCACTGGCAAAAGCGGTAGAGCCCCTTGTAGCAGAATTTGACAACGAGGTATTGGATGCTTTCTATAGAAAGATAACGGCCGCTGTCCGCGAGGTGGACAAAAATGGGATCATCATGAGGGAGAACAGCTATTTTTCCAACATGGGTGTTGAATGTATGGCCGCACCCATTTTAGACGAGTCAGGGAAAAGGGAGCCAAACCAAGCCTTCTCCCCCCACGGCTATGATCTCGTTGTAGACACCGAAGCCATTGTGCTGGCCAGCGACAAACGGGTGGATGTGATTTTTGAAGCCCACCGGCGCACTCAAAAGCGTTTGAAGGTCCCTGTCCTTGTCGGGGAATGGGGAGCCCATGGGCATTATTCAGAGGGCCTTTCCCATATTGAGCATCTTTTATCCTTGTTTGAAGATTTTCTCTGGAGCAATACCTACTGGTGCTATGGTACAGGTTTCGAAGGGGCTCCGGTACTGAATGTGCTAAAACGGCCCTATCCCCAGGCTGTATGCGGCCGGCTTTTATCCTACCGGTATGATCGAAATGGGAACGCTTTCCATATGAAATGGGATGAAAAGGGCTGTAGCGCCCCCACTGTCATCTACCTGCCCACGAATCAATTCAAAGTGGAGTTTGACGGTGAATATCATGAGGAAATCTACGGGGATCATGCTTTCCTCAGCCTTCTGCCGGCAGGAGGGGAGCGCACTTTGATCATCCACATGCAAAATTGCTGATTTGGAGGATATGGAATGGATATGTCTCATAGCATATTGGCAAAGCTAAAAAAGCAATATCAATTTTCAAAAAACGGCCTAACGTTTAAGGAGAAATTTCTTCTGTCTCTGCCCGGTCCGGCCGCCTCTTTAAGCAGCGTTTTAATCCACAATGTCTATATCAAGCTCTACACCGATGTCATCAAGCTGGACCCAATCTATGTCGGGATGATCTATTTCTGGTTTAATGCCTGGAACACCATCAATGACCCCATATTCGGAATCTTCATCGACAGGATGAAATACAAACCGGGACGGGGTAAATTCCTGTATCTGATGCGCATCACCGTGCCCTTTATCATCCTCTGCCTTGCTGCGATGCTGTTTTCCAGCCCATCCTGGCCCCAAAAGACCATTTTTTATGTGCTGCTTCTGGAATTGTTTCTGTTTGACACGGCCTTTACGATCTTCGGAATTGCACACAACTGCTATTTCCTGGTTGCCGCCCCTACCAAGGAGGAGCGCGTGGATGTGAACGTCCTCCGGGGTTACGTGGCCAATGTTGTCAGCTTTTTTGCCACACTGGTGCCTTCCTTCTTATTGGTGGGCAACGCAGATGCAAATCGCCTGCATATCATAGCCATCCTGATGGGCGTCATCGCCTTGAATGCTTCTTTATATTTGATCTCCGTTTTCATGCTGAAGGAGAATCCCAAAATGTATGAAAAGGGCAGCAGCGATGAAAATGCCATCAATCTAAAGACCCTGTGGCAGGACTCCAAAAGCATCCTGCGGATGAAGGCCTTCTGGGCATGGTTTTTCTATGGGCTGACGGCC
>Ga0134092_1002467_pt1 | contig 14079 bp, 10 predicted proteins | sample 3_6taG_FD_94454 | JGI IMG/M metagenome (GOLD analysis project Ga0134092, IMG submission 94454) | Switchgrass degrading microbial communities from high solid loading bioreactors in New Hampshire, USA - 3_6_20_6_A3 metaG | ecosystem: Engineered > Bioreactor > Semi-continuous > Anaerobic >...
CTGTCTGTCGGTAAAAAGTATTCCTGCCGCTTCAAGTTTTGGCCTGCCGTTCGGGAATTTATCCTCAATTATCAGGTATTCTGTCTCCTCCGCATTGACAAAGGCTGCAGTATAGCTACCCCGATTGGTTATTATCAACTGGCTGTCCTCAAAGTCATCCTCCTCCAGCAGCTTTTTTACCGCCTCATCAGGTCTTGGGGTAATCTTGTCAATCATGGACCAGGGGAAGGACACCCTGCTTTCATCTGTCAGGTAGTCAATAAAGCCTGTATCCGCCTGACCTTCTGCAAGCAGCTCCCTGGCATGCTTCAGCACTGCTTCCTTTAATAAATCTCCGTTGTGGGCGCAGTTATCCATGCTGACCAGAGCTATCGGATGGGCTCCCTGCCGATATCTTTCAAGACACAGTCGGGCTATTTTTCCCATAAGTGGGCCTGAATATCCCTTTTCAGTAATAGTAAAGCTGACCATCTGCACCGAGGCAAGTGAAAACAATTCCTTCATACGCTCCTCATCCACAACCGCCTCAGTAACGCTTCCTACAACCCTCTTTTCCACGCTGCCGTCAGCCTTCAGGGTAACCAAAAGACTAAGGCAATCATAGGGCTCGTAAGCAAGATGCACCAGCTCCTTATCAAAATCCTCGCATACTATTATTCCCTTGTCGCTTAGCCCTTTTTCCAACAGCCTGTCCATGGCTGCCGCCATAAAGGCCCTGAATATATTTCCTGCGCCAAAATGCAGCCATACCGGTGCTTTTGCCGTCTCGGCCTTTACCCTATCCCTGTCATATGAAGGGATAATATAGTCCTTATTCCATTTGTCTCTTTCAATCCATGCCTGCTTTAATATCATATCTAACCATGCCTTTCTTAACAGCCTATTTAAAATATTCCGGATATTTTTTCATGATCTCCTTCTGATCCAGCTTGTAGCGTGACAGGTGCTCAGCTATAAGCCTGGATGCTTCCGTTTTTCTTCTTGCTTTGATAGCTTCAAATATCGCCCTGTGTTCCTTTACGTTTTTAGGCTCCTTAACAGAATACAGACTCAAGGTGCGAATTCTGTTGAAATGAACCTGGGCCGCCTCCATAAGGCTGTAGAGCCTTTCCTTATCGCATAAATTAAACATGGTTTTATGGAACTCGTTGTCCAGTTCATATAGCTTAAGGTTGTCATTGCTTTTTTCATAGAACTCCTGAAGCTGTATGTTAAGCTCCAGCTCCTTTATGCCATCCTCCGTTATATAGTCACAAAGCTCCTCAACTATAGCCTTTTCAAGAACACAGCGCAAAAACGCCATTTCCTCCACCAGCTTTATGTCTATATGGGCTATGGTCATACCACGCTGCGGGTAAACTTCTATCAGATTATTCTTCACCAGCTCCTGTATCGCTTCCCTGACAGGAGTCCGGCTTATGCCAAGCTCCTTTGCCAGCTTATTTTCACTGACAGCAGCACCAGGCCTTAGCTGAAGATTTTCAATATTTGCACGAATTTGCCTTAAGGCATACTCTCTTGCATTTTCTCTTGCATCCTTTTTGCTGATAAGCAAACAATCACCACCCGGCAGCTGATTATAAAATATCGGCAAAGCTACATCAGAAAAAGCATAGCTTATTTCTTCGACTTTTCGATGGCCTCCCACAAGCCTAAAAGATAGGTTGCACCCAGGGCTCTGTCATAGAGGCCATAGCCGGGTCTTGCCTGCTCATCCCATATCATGCGGCCATGATCCGGACGGATATAGCCGTCAAAGCCATTGTCATAAAAGGCTTTAACAATCTCATACATATCAAGATCACCGCACTGGCTGGGATGGGCTGATTCTGTAAATACCTTATCCTCGGAATGCTTGATGTTGCGGATATGGGCAAAATGGATCCTGCCCTGGGCAGCAAATTCCCTTACTATAGCAGGAATATCATTATTCAGATCGGCACCCAAAGAGCCTGTACAGAGGGTCAAGCCATTGTATTTGCTTGTATTGAGGCTTAAGAACTTGCGCATGTTTTCGGCGCTGTTAATTACCTTTGGCAGACCAAATACCGAAAATGGCGGATCATCGGGATGAATGGCCATTTTTACATCATATTTCTCCGCATAGGGGATTACGGCATCAAGGAAATATTTCATATTGTTCCAATAATCCTCGGTGCTCATTGATTGGTAGAATTTTATATCCTCCCCCATCTGCCCCATTCTCTCAGGCTCCCAGCCGGGCATGTAATAGCCCTTGGAATTGCTGAGAATTCCGTCTGCAATATCGGCAGGATTCATCTTTAAAATCTCTTCATGATCATATGCAAGAGCCGTGCTTCCATCCGACAGCGGATAAGCAAGCTCGCTTCTCATCCAGTCCATAACCGGCATAAAATTGTAGCATAAGCACTTGACGCCGATTTTGGACAGATTCTCTATTGTTTTAATGTAATTGTCGATATACCTGTCTCTTGTTGGCAGGCCCTTTTTTATGTCCTCATGAATATTGACGCTTTCGATTACCTCCAGCTCCAAGCCGGCCGAATTAACTTCCTCCTTCAGGGCCATAAGACGCTCCAGCGGCCAAACCTCACCTACCGGGATATCCGACAGCATGGTACAAATTCCGCTGACACCAGGTATTTGCTTAATTTGTTTTAAGGAAACACTGTCGTCTCCACCTGCGAACCATCGCAAAATCATTTTCATAATATATAATCTCCTTTCTTGTCTGAATTCCCCTTGGCTGCCAAGCCATCAAGCTGCCAGTAAATATTTGTGTTTATATAATCGCAGCTTTATGTATAGGCTGTGTATGCATTATTTTCAAGCGTTAATGTGCCTGTTTTTTTGCTCATGCAGATTTTATATACATGCAGTTTTTTATTGGCATACACATTTTACAGGCAGGTAAATTTTATGGATACACATTTTTTGGGTAGGCACATTTTATAGGCATACACATTTTTGGGCAGTCACAATAATACGCCTACATATAAAATGCATGCACATAATATAGATTAGCCAAAATCTAATATTATAGTCATAATTTGCAGCAAAAGCTCTTATAAGATAAAAGCTTTTATCAGCGGTTATGTGTATACCGTGATCTGATACGGTCAGATATCAAATCCTCTTTAGAAAGCTTGTATACTAGTATGTTATCATGTATTTTAACCTTTGTTAATAATAAAAACCAACAAAATATATGTAGTTTTTTGTTGGTTTTTATGCGTTGCTCTTATTCAATGAAGCGGAACCATTTGAAATCGAAGCTGCAGCCGGGCAGGAATATAAAGGATACGGTATTCTCTCCGCTTACATTCTCCAGCAGAAATTCCCTTTCAACATAATCCTGTGAATATTCAAATTCCACGATCTGCTTTATTTCCCCGTCAGCTCCGTTAAAGCTCAGATGAATGGTGTTTAGGTCAATCGGCGATCTGCCGCATATTACCAGCCTGCTCAACCCCTTTTCAAAATTCATCTTGTCAAATACCAGGGTCACATTGTTGCCGATACCCTCAATACGGTCCCTTTCAATACGGTAGCTGTCTCCGTAGATGGCGCTGTTATCAAGGGCAGACAGCTGTTCATAGGCTTTAATCTGCCTTTCAAAATAAAAGCCTTTAATGTGCACCTTGCTTTTTAACAGGAAGGAAATTGTACAAATCCCCTTCAATCGTTTGCTCAGCTTATAAGTTTCCTCCTGATAGGTATTCCATATTGATTTCTTATGATAAATAAAGTCACCCAGCAGGCTGCTGCCATTCTGACCCGGCACTCCCTCCCAAATCTGTATCGGTGTCGGTACGCTGCCCAGCTCAAATATCGGTAGAGTAATGGTATCAGAGCCAAAATCGCCGAAATTAATATTGTCATATATTATCACAGTATCACCATCACGGGCAGTGGCTACTCCACGTTCGTTACCACTGCTTGCCTCACCGATACATCTGCTGTAAAGGCTGCCGGAGATGAAGGAATATGGTTCTAGATAAGCCTGCCCGCAGCCGTCCACCCTGCAATCCAGCATCGAAATCAGGCTTGGAAAGTCCCGGCCGTTATTTACCATAGCCCTGACATAGAAGCTTCCGTCCCCCAAAGCCTTTACTCTTGCATGCCTGCTGTCAGCCTCGACTATTTTAGCAATATTGGAATCAGCGCCACCTGCTGCCGTCACCCTCCAGCTTATATCATCATATGTGGCGTTCTCCGGATATATCCTGAGCTCAAGCACAAGCTCATCATTATTACAGTTAAGCTCAGTACCCTGTTTTGATATTATCTCCAGCTTTCTTACAGGTATCTCTTTAATATATTCAGATTTAAAATTCTCCTCCAGGGCTGATATCCCCTCCTGCACCGGACTCTCCTTTGCCTTCAGAGTCAAAACAGCAGCCGGCAGACCCTCACTTGTTACCTCCACCCTTATTTCACCCGGTGTGGTTTTTGCTGCCAGCATAACCAGCAGCTTGCCGCTAAAGAGCCTTCTGCTTGTTCCCTTGTAGGATTCATAATCGCTACTGTCACCATTATCAAGCCCAACCAGACGGGCTGCACCTGTAACATTAACAAAAATGCGGTTATTGGCGTTATGGACAGGATTACCTTGATTATCCTGCATGGAAATTTCAACAAATATCATATCCTGACCGTCAGCAAGCAGCTCATATTTATCAGGAGTAAGTACAATTTTAGCCGCATCCGAGAAGGATTTTTGGACGTCCTCCGCAATTACATTGCCATTTTCATCATATGCAAGAGCCCGAAGCTCTCCCCTTTTGTAGGGCATCCGCCATTTTGCCACCAGCTCCTTGCCCTTTTTATGGTCTATATCACGCCTGCCCATGGATACTCCATTAACAAACAGCTCAATCTTAGGAGCGTTTGATGTAACGCACACATCTATCATCTGGCCCTCGTTAAAATCCCAGTAAGGGAATATATGCACCATGGGCTTTGCTTTATAATCCGTCCATGCCGCCTGGTATATATAAAATGAATCCTTCCTAAAGCCGGCCGTATCAATCTGGCCGAAATATGAATTCTTGGTATGATAAGGGGTCGGCTCCCCTATATAATCAAAGCCGCTCCAGATAAACATGCCTGCGCTAAAGTGCGCGTCTCTGTCATCAGTAATGCATTTTTCTATGCTCCTTGCTCCCCAGCTGGTAATGCTGTTGCCCAGGGATGAGCATTGCAAATCGTCATCGCTGAGTATCTCCTGATCTATGGGGAAATGATATATACCCCGGCTCTGAACTACGGATCCCGTTTCGCTACCATATATCATCCAGTCAGGGTGCTGTGCGTGATGCTCTTCGTAATATTTTTCCGCATAGTTATAACCCACCAGCTTGATAATGTCGGCACATTTTTGGGTATTCTCCCATGGCATATAATTTGAGCCAAAGGTCACCCAGGCATTACGGTATGGGTCATGTTTTTGTACCAGCTCAATCAGCATACGCATTATTTCCTGCCCCCGCTCGCCAGCATGGGTATCATATATTTCATTACCTATGCTCCACATGATTACAGACGGATGATTTCTGTCCCTGCGAATCCAGCTGGCCACATCCTTTTCCACCCAGTCGGCAAAAAATCTGGCATAATCATACTGTGTCTTTGGCCTCTCCCACATATCAAAGGCCTCATCGTTTATAAGAAAGCCCATTTCATCGGCAAGCTCCAGCAGCTCTACCGCCGGCATATTATGGGCTGTGCGGATTGCATTGACTCCCATTTCCTTTAAAATTAGCAGCTGCCTTTTGATTGCCGCCCTGTTGACCGCCGCCCCCAAGGCGCCAAGATCATGATGTTGGCAGACCCCATGGATTTTCACATGCTGATCATTGAGGAAAAAGCCCTCATTTGCATCATAACGGATTGTGCGGAAGCCAAAGCGGTTGTATTCCACATCTGTAACAACGCCGTCCCTGATAAGCTCCGATTTCAGCGTATATAGAGCCGGCTCATCCAGGCTCCATAGCCGGGGATTTGACACACTAAGCTCCTGCTTGGTACCTCCCTCAGCAGCAGCAACAGCATTGCCTTCCATATCCAATATGCTATGTCTTATAATGCAGTTATTTATATGACAGGCAAGCTCGGCTTGCACTCTGACGGTCCAATCCGTTGCATTTTTTACGGTAGAAATGTAGATGCCGTCAGAGGCAAAATGAAGCTGCGGCACCGCCTTCAGCCAGACATTTCGGTATATCCCTGCTCCCGAATACCATCTGGAGTTTGGCAGACGCAATACCACCCTGACAAGCAGCTCATTTACACCGGGTTTTAGCGCATCTGTAATTTCCAGCTCAAAGGTTGAATAGCCATACTTCCATTCGCCCACATATATACCGTTCAGCCAAATGGTACAGTCCATATAAACGCCCTCAAAGCGCAGTATAAAGCCTGTTTTATCCGGCTCCTCTATTCGTCTGCAGAGGCTTGACTGTCTTATGTCAAACCTTTTTCTGTACCAGCCCTCGCAGGATTCATAAAAGTATTTTGCATCATATATCATCCAGTCATGCGGAATGTCCACCGCCTGCCACAGCTCATCCCTGTGTATAATGTCCTCCATCCTTGTGCCAAGCTCCTGCCTGGTAAATTCCCAGCCATCGTTAAACAACATGCTAATTCCCATAAGCTCCTCCATTTTTTAGTCGTTCTGGCTTTCATTATGTAAATGCCTACCGCAAAATATAAAAAACGCTATATCTTATATTATATCAGCTTCTAAAAGCTATAAATCCATGAATGGTCGCCGCAATCCATAAAATTTACATTTACGATAAAAATCATAGTATAAAAGCTGTATGGTATCAATAATAACCTAGAAATTATGCCAGGAAAATTTGGTAAAAGCAAGTATAAAATAACCAAATTTCAGTTAAATGTTTCAGCCGCATAAAGATAACCTCCGGTTTTTGATTCCCGGAGGTTGTTGCATGTCTGAAACAACTATTTACCTTTCCTGTTTGCAGCATTTGTATATCCGGAGGGGTCACCGTCACCATAGCCCTCCCTGCTGGGCATATTCTTTACGGCATTGTCAACCTTATCCTTGGCTCTTTCCTTATGGTTGTCGCCTGCTTCCTTACGGTATCTCTGATTAGACTGCTTGCTTATATAATCACATCCTTTACACTGATTTAGAAAATAGTGTTCCGTTATTTTTAGAAATTATTCATAAGCATTGCAGCTTTGCAGGCCTGTCAGATTTGCTCCTCCTGCTTTTTTACACCCCAGCCTGAATGTGCAATCACAGCGGCATTATCATACAGGCGCCGGCCTACCACCTCAAATATGTTTTCATATTCATATTTGTCGGAGTAGCAGATAACAGAAAACGGACACCTTTTTACTGGTGCCCGCTGAAGCTGGGGTATAAGGATTCGAACCTTAAAATGCTGGAGTCAGAGTCCAGTGCCTTACCGTTTGGCGATACCCCAATCTGTTCTTTTTTCCTGGCTGATTTGTCAGCCACGAATGATATTATAACTGATAGTCTCCAAATAATCAAGCATTATTTTTTTATTTTTTCAACTTTTTTATAACCTTTTATATGCCTTTTTCCCAATTTCTTTCTGTTTAAATGCTTTACAAAAAGTGAAACCCTCCAATTGCATTTCTGCAATCCAGAGGGCTCCACTTTGGAAATAATATGGTAAAGAAATAGTGATATAAGCAATGTTGGAATGTAATCTATTATTACCATTGATGTATATATTATACACTTTGTTATTATATTATGCACAATCAGGCATATTTTGTCAATATAAATTTCGTGTTTATGTATTATATCACTTTTTTTACGAAGACAACTCTTTCTATACTTTTATTTCCCTTTTATTATGTATATTTATAAATTCCATTTTTGATTACCAATATCCTGCTTCATACCCTATTGAATTATCATGCCGTCAGCATCCGTACCTAGAAGGCGTTCGGCATTTTTGTATAGGATGATTTCAAGCTCTTCATCAGTTAGTCCCACAGTCCTGATATAGTCCAGTGCCAATTTTTGTCCGTCCCATGGGGAATCGGTGGCAAAGAGTATTCGTCTGACCCCATGATTTCTTACTATTCGAATAAATTGACCATCATCTATCTTGCCAAGGCAATAGCTGGTGTCAAACCAGACATTTTTGCCCACCAGATATTTTTCAACATCATCCCACATGGAATAGCCACCCATATGGGCAAGTACAATCCGGGCATTTTCATAATCGATCTGATTTAGCATATTTGCTGTCCGCTCAGGAGGGCAATGAACCGGATCAGGAAGGCCTATGTCAATGCCTGCATGGATAATAACAATCAGATCAAGCAAGACGGCTTGTCTTATTAAATTGACCATCTTGGGGTCGTCTATAAAGGTTTTCTGATAGTCAGGATGCAGCTTTATCCCTTTTAAGCCCAAATCCTTTATCCTTCTCAGCTTTTGCTCACAGTCCACACAATCAGGATGGATTCCGCCAAAGGATATAATTCCATCCTTGCCACTGATAGCGGCTGCGAAGCTGTTGACCGTATCATATTGCGATGGCTTGGTCACTACCGGAAGCACCACCGATATATCGATAGCTGCTTCCTTCATGGACTCTTTCAAGGCATTAAGGGTTCCGTTGGTAAATGCCTTTGAGTTGCACTCCTCCTCCAGAAATTTAATTGTTTTTTCAGCTATATTATCCGGAAATATATGAGTATGGAAGTCTATAATCATAACACACACTACTCCTTACTATTTTTATCTGCTATAAAGCTGTTCTCAATAGTAATTATGCACTGGTACCTTTCATCCCTCCTTTTAAGCTCTTCCTCTATTTTCATTCTCAGCTCCTGCTCCTGGGATTTACTGTAGCTGTAAGGAACAATCATATCAAATATAAGATTAATATGATGCTCACCATTTACAACCCGGAAGTCATGAATAGTGGCTTTATCATCAAGCCTGTTGATTATTTGCATCAGCATATTCTTTTTCTCAAGTACCGCTTCATCATCCACCTCTATAGGATCCATATGGATAACAAGAAAGATATCCAGCTTATCCAGCGCATCCCTCTCAATTTGATCAATTGTTTCATGAGCCTTTTCAATATCCATGTTATTGGGAACCTCAGCATGGATAGTCGCCATTCTGTGAGCCGGTCCATAATTATGGATAATCAGATCATGTGTTCCCACAATCCCCTCATAGCTTTCAACCATCCTGGTTATTTTCTCAAATATCTCGTATTCAACCGCCTGCCCCAAAAGCGGCTCTATCGTTTCCTTGACTATTTTAATTCCTGATATTATGACAAAGGCCGATACCAACAGCCCCATGTAAGCATCAATTTTTAGCCCTGTCACAGCTGCTAATATAGCTGAAGCAACGGTAGCAGATGTAATTATTACATCATTTCTTGCATCATATGAGCTGGTCATCATTACTGATGAATTTATCCTTTTCCCCAGTTTACGGTTAAAAAGCATCAGCCAAAGCTTAATAAATATGGATAGAAACAAAACCGCAGTAAGTATCGGATTAAAGCTGATTTGTTCCGGGCTGAGCACCTTTTGCAACGAGCTTTGAAAGAGCTCAAGTCCAACCTGAATAATTAAAATTGCTACCACCAGGGCGCTTATATATTCAAATCTGCCATGACCGAAGGGATGCTCCTTGTCCGCCGGTCTTTTTGCCAGACTTATGCCAATAAAGCCTATTACAGAGGATGCGGCATCCGACAGGTTGTTAAAGCCGTCCGCCATAACAGAAATACTGTTAATTATCATTCCGATTACTATTTTGACAGCACTCAGGCCCAGATTGCAGATAAGTCCCACAACAGATGCCAAAATACCATAACTCGAACGCACCTTTGCGTTATCCGTATTCATATAATCCTTTACAAAAATTTTTACAAGAAAATCTGTCAAAATGTCTTCTCCTTCCATTACAATCAAGCTTCAAAGCTGACGATTGACAATCAAAAAGAAAAAAGTGGCTGTCTGACGGAAAATAGATTTCTATCAATTTTAACATATCAGCCAAAATAATCAATATATTAGTTAAATTATCCTGTAGTTGCATTAGTTAAATTATCCTGTAGTTGCAATATACAATAGCAATGCATGTGTTATATCAAAATATATAAACGGTATTACTCTTTTTTGTTATATAAAGCAGCCACAAAAATGCAAGCGGGTGCATTTCCGTATGGCTGATATAACACTGGATAAGAGATTTAGACTGGCATTAAAATATTATCCTTGTACCGGCAAAATAAACAAGAGATAATATTATATTATTATAAAAGCTGTAAAGGGTTATTATGATGGCCTTATATTTTATAGGGCTTATATTCTATAAAAAAAATTGCAGGATTTTAAAAAAATGCACCCGTAGCTTACCTTCCCCCGCTACAGGTGCATCCGATGCCATTTTAAATCAAATTAAAGCCTCTTACAGAGCCAGACGATAAATCTGCTCAGCATCTCTGGCAGTAAGCTTTACAAAATTACCTAAGGTCCTGTTCTCTCCAAGACCAAGCTTGTCTACCATAAGAGGTATATCCTCTTCTCTTGCATTAAGCTCCTTAAAGCTTATCGGCATTCCTATAGACTTAAGGAACTGCTTGAATCTGTTGATGCCCTCCAATGCTGTTTCCTCAGGGTTGGCAAAGTTCATATCCACTCCCCAAACCCTGACAGCCAGCTGAGCAAATCTGTTTATATCATGCTTCATAACATAAGTCATCCAGGCAGGCACAATTACCGCAAGTCCTGCTCCATGAGCTACGTCATACAAGGCTGACAGCTCATGCTCAAGGGCATGGCTGGCCCAATCCTGAACACGGCCTACTCCTACCAAATTGTTATGGGCTACCATTCCTGCCCACATAATGTTAGCTCTTGCCTCGTAATTATTGGGATCGGCTATTACCCTGGGCACCTCCTTGATCATGGTAAGGAGTATTGCTTCGCAAAGCCTGTCTGTTATTTCAACCTCTTTGGTATTGGTAAAATATCTTTCAAAAACATGGGCCATTATATCAGTTGCTCCTGCAGCAGTCTGATAGGCAGGCAGGGTTTGGGTAAGCTCCGGATTTAATATAGAAAAAGAAGGCCTCAGCGCTTCACCATGGGCGCCTCTTTTAAGCATGCCCTCCTCCCTGGTTACAACGGTATCACCTGATCCCTCGCTGCCTGCGGCTGCTATCGTCAATATGGTTCCTATCTTCAAGGCTTTTTCAACCGGCTTTCCTTCAAAGAAATCCCAAAAGTCACCGTCATATGGCACACCAGCAGCTATTGCCTTGGCTGAATCGATAACGCTTCCTCCACCGACAGCAAGGATAAAATCCACTCCTTCCTGCCTGCATAAATCTATACCCTTATAAACCAGGCCACTTCTTGGATTAGGCTGTACACCACCCAGTTCAATATATTTAATATTCTCCTTGTCGAGAGAAGCCTTTACTCTGTCCAGCAGGCCTGAACGCACCACAGAACCGCCGCCATAATGTATCAAAATTTTGCTTCCGCCAAATCTTCTTACATAATGTCCCGCTTCATTTTCGGTTCCCTTGCCAAACACAAAATATGTTGGACTATAGAAGGTAAAATTAATCATAGCTACAACTCCTTTTCAGTTGGGTTTTATATTATAATAAAGTATTATAACACGTTTTGCCATGTTTAATATATTTATGCTTTTGTAGTAGATTATAAATATTAGTATAAAATATTAACTCGATGATAAGCTGATAAGCTATTACAGTCACAGCTTAGCAGCTGCTGCTTAAGGCAGGCGAGCTTGCTAACGTCAGTTCGCAGAAATCTATTTCTTGACTTTTTTTATGGCAAACCGTATATTTAAGAAAGTATCATTTTTCCAATACTAATGCACATAAACATTAGAACGGCAAGAAATAACTGTAAAATATGCGGAGGTATAATCCTTATGTTCAACAACAAAGCCATTTTATTTTCGCTGCTGGCCTTGCTAATGGCAGCATTATTTTTCGGTTGCTCAAGAAAAATTATTGTTTCAGGAGTGGGTAACAAATTGTTAAGAAAAGAGGATGCAAAAAATTTCAAGCTGGAGAAATCACTAATTCAACCGATAGACGCAATTGAAATCAACACCCGAATAGCCGATATCGAAATCGTCCAGGCTGATGATTATTATATTGAAATTAACTACCTGTATTGGGAAAGCGAGCCTGAATACCTGCTTGAGGGTGGCAAGTTAACATTTGACGATGATAAATCCATACCAAATTCATATAGCATAAACTTCAATCCGCATAACATAGTCAGGCTGTATCTGCCAAAGGACGCTCTCCTGGACAGAGTATCGCTGCACAACGCCAATGGTGATGTGAGCATCTCAGGCTTTACAGCAAAAAATCTTAAGGCTCATCTCTCATATGGAGATTTGACTATGACAGACTGTGCGGCAGCCGAGGCGACAATAAAGCTTTCCTCAGGCAACAGCACCATCACAGGCATCCATGTGGGAGAGCTAGATTACAATAACTCATATGGTGATTTGAAGCTAACTGATGTTAACATTGGTGAAAGCAGGCTTCCAGCCGAATTTAGCTTTGACAGAATAGATATCAGCATGTCCAGCGGAGATGCCAAAATAGATGAGCTATATGTAAAACACCTGGTAATTAACAATTCCTATGGTGATATAGACTGCAGAGAAATTACTGCAGACAGATTTAATGCAAAGCTGAGCAGCGGCAATCTGACTGTCGACAAATCAGATATAAGGAAGCTGGATCTGAGCAACAGCTATGGCGACATCAGCCTGGAGCTTGCCGGCAGTGAAGTTGATTATTCAATGGATCTTAAAACTTCCTATGGAAAAATCACCGTAAACAGCAAAAAATATGATGACAAGCTGATAGTAGATAATTATGGCGACAGGAGCATTTCTGCCAGCCTCAGCAGCGGAAATCTGCGTGTAAGCTTTCTGGATGATTAAATAAGTGATGGATTATAAATTAATTCTTTATGCAATATAAAGCATGTATTATGTAAGAAAGACTGAAATACTATATAAGATAAGATTGAATTTATTACAATTATAAAAAGGGCAATAAATCTGAAATGAATAAATGTTGGAGTATGAAAAATACTCCAACATTTCATTTTTAAAGCATATATTCCAAGCTTATTTTTGCATCTGCCAACACCATCAAAGGATAATATTGCCATTGTGGCTACATACCAGTTTTCTTCTACGATCTCAGGCTTTATGGCAGTTACAATCCAATTTATAGCATACTTGGTTATTAATGCTACTGATGTAAGAACGAACACTGCCAGAAAAGATCGGCTGATTATTTTTGCAGATTTCGTAGTATCCTCTGGCAATTCCGCCTGCATGTTATCATTTGGAATATAATTATACTGGTCCATCTTTTTCCTCCATCTGTATATTAATATTTAGTGCAGCAGTAAAAGCAATCCTCTACTTCAGTATGTATACAAGGAGCTTAATCGCATCCTTCCATCTTCCTACCGTAGTAGAATCCATGACTGCGCACAAAATAGCTCTTTTGTTATTTCTGGCTGTTGCCACAAGATTTTTTCTGCAAGTGTTGTGGTGCCTGTTTTCAGCTCCTTTTACCGCACGCAGAATCAGCCTGTCATGCCAATGTAGTTATAACAAACATTACTATTCCAATGAAAATAAACAGGAAAAATCCCGGATTAAGGAATACTGCTCTTGCCCTGATTGGTACCATTGCCGGCTCAAATCTTATTTTCTTAAAATTCAAAGTAAAGAACACAATTCCAAGTATTATGGCAGTAAAAACCCACAAGGTTAAAAGCATCACTGCAATAATACTGACGCTCTCCTTCAGTACAAAAAATGAAGTTATAGCACCGATTGAATTTATCATCATATGCAAAATTATTGAATACTTTACTGTATTACTGCGAATAGTTATGTAGGCAAATAAAAAGCCCAATACAGCCGCATAAAAAAATTGATGTAAATTAAAATGAATTATTCCAAAAGAAAGTCCGGTTATCAGAATGGCCGGCAGATCCCCGAACCTTCTCAGCTTGTTAAGC
>Ga0134092_1002473_pt1 | contig 14032 bp, 11 predicted proteins | sample 3_6taG_FD_94454 | JGI IMG/M metagenome (GOLD analysis project Ga0134092, IMG submission 94454) | Switchgrass degrading microbial communities from high solid loading bioreactors in New Hampshire, USA - 3_6_20_6_A3 metaG | ecosystem: Engineered > Bioreactor > Semi-continuous > Anaerobic >...
ACTTGAGGCGGACAAAATGGAAAAAAGCGGTACCAATGATAAATGCTCACATTTATGAAATACAACAAATTTTCCAGTTACGTTACTTTAATCAGACACAAAATTCTTGACAACTCTCTCCTTTATGAAAATCCATACATCTCCTCCCTCGTTCCGCGCTTCCAGGGTACAAGATGGATCAGCGGATCGGATAAACGCTCAATGATATGCTTATCCACCTCGGTTTCTTCTCCGATAAGTTCAAGCATCAAATCTTTACCAAGTTTTTTTCCCATATCCCTTACAATGCGGTGCATTTTCTGGAAGGTGGCGGAAAGCGGTACCATGCGCATGGACATAACCGCATCCTGCAACTCGTTGGTCAGCTTCTGGAGTTGGCTTGAGGCTTTATGGAAGCTGTTTAGGGAAAGCCCTTCCAATTCAGGATTCTGGACGTTTGACCTGTCTGTTTGCAGATGAAATCCTGGGGGTCCAGCAGGTCGTTGTCAAAGCATTGCCCAAATACATCAAAAAAGTGAACGGCATTTCCGGCTGCACGGTTATGGGTAATGGGACCGTAAGTCTGATTATTGATGTGTCCGGGTTGATTGACAGCTCGTAAAGGATAAGTCAACGTCAAATTGTTGCATATCGGGAGGTGAAAACGTATGGCGATTAGCCGTGATAGTGGGGCGGAAATGGAAGAAGATACGCAAAAGGATAAGTATTTAACCTTTCTGTTGGACAAAGACGCTTATGCTATTGAAATCAGGTATGTAACCGAGATCATAGGCATCCAGCCCATAACAGAAGTGCCCGAGATGCCGGATTTTATTATCGGCATCATTAATTTGCGGGGAAAAATAATCCCTGTCATGGATGTTCGGTTAAGGTTCAAAAAGAAACCCATGGCATACAACGACAGGACCTGCGTTATTGTCATCGATGTCCGGGATACGACAATGGGCCTGATAGTCGACAATGTATCTGAGGTTCTGTCCATTCCTGATGAAAATATCGTTCCTCCACCCGAAATGAACAGAGGTTACGAAAACACCTTCATCAAAGCGATAGGCAAAGTGGGCAGCGAGGTAAGGCTTATCCTTGACTGCGAAAAACTGATCGGCGGTAAAGATGCGGTAACATCAGAGGCAACAGAGAACAGCATGCGTTAAAATTTCGTTCATGCATTGAAAATGAGCATTCAAAGTATAGGGGGTTCACATGATGGTCAAAAAAGCAGTAAAACAATCTACAATGGTTTATATTATCAGTGGGATCACCTTGCTGCTGTCAATCCTGACAGTCATTTTTGCCATGAGGGCCGCGCAAGATGCTGCGGCGGGCAACACCTTTTTTGAATATATGCATTTCATCGTTTTGCTTACTCTGCTGATATTGGTTTGTACACTTGTCCATACGGTCTACTTATACAAACAAGTGATTAAACCGATCAGGCATCTGAATAGCGTTACGGCAGCCCTGGCTGACGGTGATTCGGTACAGTATATGAGTGTGACGGTTGACAAATCGGAAATAGGCCAATTATCGGGCTCCATCATAAAGATCAGGGATAATCTCAGCATGCTTCAAACCGATACCCGCGGTTTTGTCGATGCGGCCAGGGAAGGAAGGCTGGATCTCAGGGTGGAAACATCGAAGTATAAAGGCAGCTACCGGATGATCGTAGAGAACATGAACCAGTCACTGGATGCGTTGGCGGAACCTGTTTGCGAAGCAAGGGATGTGCTTACCAGGCTGGCGCTCAACGATTATTCTGCTGGTATGGAAGGGCAATATAAAGGGCAGTTGATGACCCTTGCAAATTCCATCAATGCTGTCCGCGATCGGCTGTTGAGCATCGAAGATGTATTTGTCGGAGTGTCAAACGGCGATACAAGCCGGCTTGAAGAGCTTCAAAAAATAGGCAGGCGCAGCGATAACGATCGTATGGTGCCCACGGCCATCGGCATGATGCAGGCTATCCGGGACTTAATCCATGAAGTGGAGAGAATTGCCAAGGAATGTGTGAATGGTAATCTCAAAAACGCACGAGGTCATGCGGACCGTTTCAAGGGCGGCTATAAAAGCGTCATAGAATGCATCAACCAGATGTTGGATGCTATACTGGAGCCCTGCAGCGAAGCGGTACGGATATTGAAAGTAATGGCAATGAATGATTTCACGCTATCCATGCGCACTGACTATAAAGGTGAATTCTTCATATTGGCTGATTCCGTGAATACTGTGCAGCAAAGGTTGCTTACTGCCCAGAATATTGCCGTGAAAATATCCCAGGGTGATTTTGGCGAACTTGAGAACCTGCGCAAGATCGGAAGAAGGTCGGAGAATGATCATCTTGTGCCTTCCTATATCAGCATGATGGAAATGATTTTGTCTCTGATAGACGAAACAAAGACGCTTGCCCATGCAGCCGCTGAGGGTAATTTGCAGGCAAGGGGCGATACCGGCAAGTTTAAAGGTGAGTTTGTCCATATCATCAGCGGTATCAATGCTCTCATCGATTCCGTGGCGACACCGCTTCATGAGATCAGGGATGTTATGGTGCAAATGTCTCAGGGTAATTTGAACGTGTCCGTTAAAGGCAACTATAAGGGTGATTATCTTGTTCTGACAAACTCTGTCAATGAAACGGTATCCATCCTGAGAAACGTTGTGAATGAAATCAGCGAAATCCTGCTGAGGATGGCGCAGAATGATCTGAACATTGAAAGGGTGCGTGCCTATAAAGGCGGTTTTGCGCGCATTTCAGAATCCATTAACAGAATCGTGGACTCGCTGAATAAGACGCTGAAGGAGATCAATTCCGCCGCCGAACAAGTAGCTGCCGGGGCAGGACAGATTGCGGCGGCGAGCGAGACGCTGTCCCAGGGCTCTGAAGAACAGGCTAGCTCCATCGAAGAAATAACGGCATCCATAACCCAGATAGCCGCACAGGTAAAGCAGAATGCCGCCAATGCCAACCAGGCCGATGAGCTGGGATCGGTTGCGAGAAACGACGCCCTTAAGGGTAATGAACAGATGAAGAAAATGCTGCAAGCAATGCATGAAATTAATGAAGCGTCTACAAACATTTCGAAGATCATTAAAGTGATAGACGATATTGCTTTCCAGACCAATATTCTGGCATTGAATGCAGCCGTTGAAGCCGCACGGGCAGGACAATACGGCAAGGGATTTGCCGTTGTGGCCGAAGAGGTCAGAAATCTGGCGCAAAGAAGTGCTAATGCTGCCAAGGAAACGACAGCCCTGATTGAGGGCACCATAGAAAAAGTTAACGCAGGAACAATCATTGCCAATAATACGGCACAAGCCCTCAATGAAATCATGGAGAGCGTCAGCAAGGCCAGCGAACTGGTCAGCCAGATATCCGCTGCGTCTAATGAACAGGCTTTGGCAATTTCCCAGATCAATCAGGCCGTTGGAGAGGTATCCCAGGTGGTGCAAACCAATTCCGCTACTGCCGAGGAAGGCGCGTCTGCCAGCGAGGAATTGTCCAGCCAGGCCGAAATGTTGAAGCAAATGATCAACAGGTTCAGATTGAGACCTGACAAGGGAATGTCGATACCCGGTTCGGAAACATTAAGCCCGGATATCCTTCAAGCCATTGAAGAAATGATGGGAAAAAGAGGCCATATACAGGAAATAGACAAGATTGAACTGTCGCCGGAAAACGGGGGAGACGGCGGCTATGGTATGCCGGATGACATGAAAACCGGCGTATCAGGTGGTAAGCTTCAAATTTCACTGGATGATAAAGAGTTCGGAAAATATTGACGATAGGGGTTATGTTCCGAACCGGAAAAGAGAACAGCAGGCCTGCTGTTCTCTTTTTTTGATGTGATCAGGTATTTACGATGGCGTGGAGGCCGACTGTTCAAACTAATGGGTAGCCTCTTACCGGATTAATGGATATGGGAAAAGCAAAGCATGCGGCAGGCTGATTTTTATCTGTTCAGGGAGAAACCGGCTGTATGGATTCATAACCAAGCTATTTTTTACGGACATTCAGGTCCCACCATCCATAATCCTCGTTAATCCGCATAATTGTATGTTGATTTTGCCGGACATCGGGGTAGAATAATATCAGTCAGCCACTTTGCTGAGATGAGTGCTAACTTTTAAGCTTCCAGCAATGCAGAGCAGTGACAGACAGCCTATCCGAAGAATGACGCCATTCTTTAGCAACATTCTCATACATAAATGAAAACAGAAGGAGGCGGTGCAAATGAGTCAAACTGTTCTTTGCGCAGCTGAAAGGACCGAAAAGGCCAATAAGGTAAGGAAGATGGGCTTTATTCCCGGCGTCGTCTATGGTAAGGACCTCGAGTCAACAAGCATTAAGCTGGATCAGCGTGAGTTCAATAGGGTGCTTCAGGGACATACAAAGAATTCCAGAGTACAACTCAGGCTCGGAGAGCGTGAGTGGACATGCATTATTAAGGATATCCAGAAAGATCCCATAAATGGGAATATCATCCATGTAGACATGCAGACCATTCACAGCGACGACAAGATACGTCTGAAAGTGCCCGTTATCTTTCATGGAAAAGAGAAACTGGCTCTCAAGCGTCAATTGCTGCAGGAATTCATCTCCGAGGTGGAGATCATGGGCAAAGCGGCCGATATACCTGAGTTTGTCAGCATCGATATTGGCGACAGGGAGATTGGCGATAAGATCACCGTTGGGGATCTTAAGCTTGGTGAAAACATCAGGATTATGGAAGATAGTAACGAGATCCTTGCTGTCATTACCTCCGCAAAATCGGAGAGTGAGGAAGAGGAAAGCGGGGAAAACGCTGAAAAAGCTGAAAGCGCTGAAAGCGCGGCGAGCTGACAGTGGAAACGGCTGCGGCATTTATACCGCAGCCGTTTTTTTAAATGCGCTATCTTTGATAATTTATTGACAAACAGACGAAAAAGTTGTAAAGTTAAAATGAAACTGCTGAGTCAGAAGAACTTATTCTCATGACGAAGCAGAAGCATCGTTTCTGACGCCAAATACGTTGTATGAGGCGGAAGGCAGTGCAGTTGCATACCTGTTTGTTTGGAATTTTCTGCGCCTTCCGGGGCGCATTTTCGTTTTTTGGAGGTTTTGTGCGGTGGAAACAAGGGTCGCCATTATCGGGATTATTGTTGAAGACCATGGTTCGGTCGAGAAGCTCAACAACATCCTGCACAGTTATGGGGAGTACATTATTGGCAGAATGGGCCTTCCATACCGTGAAAGAGGTATCAGCATCATCAGCATTGCCATTGATGCGCCCCAGGACATCATCAGCGCGCTGTCCGGAAAGCTGGGGAAGTTGCCCGGTATCAGTACAAAAACCTTGTACTCCAAGGTGACCGGAAAAGCGAAAAGAGAGGGATCCGATGAAGCATCTGATTGACAAGCTTTATGAGACGAACAAACTTACAGCGGCAGAATACAAGAAACTCATAGACAACAGGACGCCGGAGCTGGCAGAGTACCTGTTTGAGAAAGCGCGGGCCGTCCGTATCCGAAACTATAGCTACGATGTGTACCTTCGCGGCCTGATCGAGTTTACCAATTACTGTAAAAACGACTGTTACTATTGCGGCATACGCAGGAGCAACTGCCATGCGGAGCGGTACCGCCTTACCAAGGAACAGATCCTGGAGTGCTGCGCCACCGGCTATGATTTAGGCTTCCGCACTTTCGTGCTGCAAGGCGGCGAGGACGGGTATTACACGGATGAGAAAATGGTGGATATCATCCGTGCCATCAAGGCCAAATACCCGTATTGCGCCATCACCCTTTCCATAGGCGAAAAAAGTTATGAAAGCTATAAGGCGTTTTATGACGCCGGGGCGGAGCGGTATCTTCTGCGCCATGAAACGGCGAATGCCGAGCATTATGGAAAGCTCCACCCACAGAACCTGTCCCTGGATAACAGGATACGGTGCCTGTACAACCTGAAAGAGATTGGGTACCAGGTGGGATGCGGGTTCATGGTGGGGTCACCGTATCAAACCACCGATTGCCTGGTCGACGATCTCTTGTTCATCCAGGAATTTAAACCCCACATGGTAGGCATAGGACCTTTTATCCCACACCATGCAACGCCGTTTGCGGGATTCAGCAGCGGTACGCTGGAACTGACCCTGTTCCTGCTCGGGATTATCCGCCTGATACTTCCGACGGTTCTGCTTCCCGCAACTACCGCTTTGGGGACCATTCATCCCAGGGGCAGGGAACTGGGGATTCTTGCTGGAGCCAATGTGGTCATGCCCAACCTGTCGCCCAGAAGCGTCAGGCCTAAGTATATGCTCTATGACAACAAGATCTGTACCGGGGATGAGGCCGCGGAATGCCGATCCTGCATGCAAAGAAGGATAGAAAGCATAGGCTACCGGGTGGTCGTCTCCCGGGGCGATCATAAATCATTTCTTCAAAAGGATTCTGAAGGGGAAGAGATTTCTGACCCGCTTAAGAAAGGAGTATCACCATGTATAATCCTAAGTCGATGAAAGCCGAAGAATTCATATCCCACGAGGAAGTCCTCGAAACGCTGGAATATGCGGACAAGAACAAGAACAACGCCAGCCTGGTGGACAGCATCCTGGAAAAAGCGCGCCTCAGAAAAGGGCTGGATCACAGGGAGGCTTCGGTTTTACTCGCCTGCGACATCCCTGAAAAGAATCAGGAGATTTATGCCCTTGCCGAACAAATCAAAAAGGATATTTACGGTAACCGCATCGTCCTGTTTGCCCCCCTATACCTCTCCAACTATTGCATAAACGGCTGCGTGTATTGTCCCTATCATCGGACCAACAAGCATATCGTCAGGAAGAAAATGACCCAGGAGGAGGTCCGCCGTGAGGTTATCGCTCTCCAGGACATGGGACACAAGCGTCTTGCCATTGAAGCCGGCGAAGATCCGGTCAACAACCCCATCGAATATATCCTTGAATGTATCGATACGATTTACAGCATCAAGCACAAAAACGGTGCCATACGCCGCGTCAATGTCAATATCGCGGCTACCACGGTTGAAAACTATAAAAAGCTCAAGGAAGCCGGCATCGGCACCTATGTGCTTTTTCAGGAGACATACCACAAGGAAAACTATGAAAAACTGCATCCCACCGGTCCCAAGCATGACTATGCCTATCATACCGAAGCGATGGACAGGGCCATGCAGGGTGGCATCGATGATGTGGGACTGGGTGTCCTCTTTGGCCTTGAACACTACCGTTACGAGTTTGCAGCCCTGCTGATGCATGCCGAGCATCTGGAAGCCGTATTCGGCGTAGGTCCGCACACCATCAGCGTGCCGAGAGTTCGTCCGGCCGATGACATCGATCCGTCCAAGTTCAAAAACGCCGTAGATGATGATACCTTTGCAAAAATTGTTGCCTGCATCCGAATTGCGGTGCCATACACCGGAATGATCGTGTCCACCAGGGAAAGCCAGGCGATGAGGGAACGTCTGCTTCATCTGGGCGTATCCCAGATCAGTGGCGGCTCCAAAACCAGCGTTGGCGGATACTACAATCCTGAACCGGAAGATGAGGAAACTGCGCAGTTTGACGTCAATGACAGAAGGACCCTTGATGAAGTGGTCAGATGGCTGATGGAGCTTGGCTATGTTCCCAGCTTCTGCACAGCCTGCTATAGAGAGGGCAGAACCGGAGACAGGTTCATGAGACTGGCCAAGAGCGGGCAGATCCAGAATTGCTGCCATCCTAACGCCCTCATGACGCTGAAGGAATACCTGGAGGATTATGCATCGCCCGAGACAAAGGCCGTGGGCGAGGCACTGATCCAAAATGAAATAGGGACCATACCCAAGGAAAAGGTCAGAAAAATCCTGGAAGAAAACCTGGTCAAGATCGGCAATGGAAGCCGCGATATCCGGTTCTAAGGGAGGGGAAGCACATGGGACTGAATGAAACACCGTCCGCCAACCGCGTACATATTGGTTTCTTCGGTAAAAGGAATTCCGGCAAGTCGAGCCTGGTCAATGCCGTCACGGGGCAGGACCTGGCCGTCGTTTCCGATGTCAAGGGAACTACTACCGATCCCGTATACAAGGCCATGGAGCTGCTTCCCCTGGGCCCGGTTGTGATCATCGACACGGCGGGAATTGATGACGAAGGTGAGTTGGGAAAGCTTCGCGTTAAAAAAAGCCGCCAGGTACTCAACAAGACCGATATCGCCGTGCTGGTCATTGACGGCTCATCCGGTATGACCAGGGAAGATGAGGAGTTGCTTGAGCTGATCAAGAAAAAGAATATTCCTTATGTCATCGCCTACAACAAAGCGGATCTTTCGGACATGGAACAGCCCGAAGACGAGCATGCCATCTGTGTCAGCGCCAAAACCGGCCACAACATCCATGAACTGAAAGAGAAAATAGCCGCCCTGGCTGCTGTGGATCAGCCCCAGCGCAGGATCGTGGGCGATCTGATAAAACCGTCCGACTTTGTGGTGCTGGTCGTGCCGATTGATTCGGCGGCTCCCAAAGGGCGGCTGATACTGCCCCAGCAGCAGACCATCCGCGATATCCTGGATGCCGGCGCCACCGCCATTGTGGTCAAGGAAACCGAGTACCGGGAAACCCTTGAAAACCTCGGCAGAAAACCAAGGTTGGTCATTACCGACAGCCAGGCCTTTGAAAAGGTTTCGAAAGAAACGCCGGAGGATATTCCTCTGACCTCCTTTTCCATTCTCTTTGCCAGGTACAAGGGCAACCTGGGGATCGCCGTCAATGGGGCCAGGGCCCTTGAGACTCTCCGGGACGGGGATGTGGTCCTCATTTCGGAAGGATGCACGCATCACAGGCAGTGCGATGACATCGGCACGGTGAAGCTGCCCCGATGGATAAGGCAGTATACCGGAAAACAGCTGGAATTCAAATTCACATCCGGTACTGAGTTTCCCGAGGATCTGTCCGGGTATAAGCTGATTGTCCACTGCGGGGGCTGCATGCTCAACGAGCGGGAGATGAAATACCGATACCAATGTGCGGTGGATCAGAAAGTGCCCATTGTCAACTACGGTATCCTGATCGCCTATATCAACGGCATCCTGGACAGGTGCATCGCCATGTTCCCAAGCCTTTAACTGCTTTGGCTGTTACTGCTGAACCGTAATATATCGCAAGACGGATAAACCCCCGATACCTGATATATCGGGGGTTTTCGTATGATGGCGCTATTATTGAAGATGATTGGCGTATTAAGTCCCAACAGATGGATTGTGGCGTTACCGCGGCTGATCTGAGCAGGTTTTTACCCTTCGCGGCAGCGGTGAAGGGTTTCTGCCTTGTCCTTTCGCCCTTCAGCCTCTTACGCCCCGTTGTATTGATGGTTCAATGCCCGTATGGATGCAGGACATGTTGATAATCATGGGTTTTATCAATGGTTTTTCATATCCTGACGGGCCGGCTTACCTGATTGATTGTCCCCCAGGTATGGGATATGGCAGAAAGTTCCTTTACAGGCGTATTCCATCGGACAAAACATTTCAAACAAATCCTTAAATTTTATATTTTACTGCCATGATACTGGGTATATCATAATTGGGTTTCAAAATCTGACAGTGACGATATATTTTGCTGAAAAATTAGGTTGATATGGGAGAAACACCATGGTAAGCATACCCCACCTGTTTACAATAAGTTTCAGCCTGATCTGCATAGTAAGCCTGTTTTTTGGTATATACACGATATATATGAATCCTAAAGCGGTCTCAAACCGTATCTTTTTTGCTTTGACCATGGCCCTGGTTATCTGGTCATTCGGCTTCGCCATGGCAATATCAGCGCCGAATCTGTCTGTGTGCCTGTTTTGGAGAAGATTTGCAGCTATCGGTTGGAGTTTGTTTTTCAGTATCCTGCTCCATTTCATGATATACCTGAGCGGCCGGGGAGCTTTTCTGGACAAGTGGTGGAAGTATGTGCTGCTTTATTTTCCAGCCGCAGTCTGCCTTTCTGTATTCACCTATATTCCCGTGCTCAATCCGCAACAGTACAAAATGATCCACACCGAAATGGGGTGGGTCAATGTTTCGATCAAGAACTTCTGGGATTGGTTCTTTATTTTGTATTACGCAAGTTATTCCCTGATCGGCATGTATCTCGTCTGGAGATGGGGAAAAACGGCGGAGAGCAGAAATATCCAAAAGCAGTCGGGCATCATCAACCGTTCCTTCCTCATAACCCTCATACTTGGAGCCTTTACGGAGAGTGTTGTGAACAACGTGTTTCCGGTGAAGATTCCACAAATAGCTCCGATCCTCATGTTGATTCCGGTGGTCTCCATCAGTTATGCCATGCAGAGATATGGCCTTATGGACAGCAGAAAGAATACCGCTGACGCGCTCCTGTTCAGCGAGCAGATTCGTACACGAATCATACAGTATATGGCCAACTCGTTATTTGCGGCCAGCATCATGAACATCATGATCATGTATTGCATATTAAGAAGCACCCTGGTGTCCACGCTGCTTCTCAGCAGTTTTATGATCATAGCGGGTGTGTCGCTTGAACTGATCCAGCGTTTGAACAAAAGTTCAAGGTACAAGGATTATATTTACGCGGCAACCTTTTTTGTGCTGATACCCATCCTGACGCTGAGCTTTATTGAATACGCGGGCGTGACGGTTTGGGCGCTTGCGTTCATTTTTCTGATCATTTCCATCGCCATGGTGAGCCGGGTCATACAGATTGCCGTAGCGGTTTCCATTGTGCTGACCCAATTGGCTGTTTTCCTCGTGAAACCCATTATCATATTGCAGATTGATGCCGTAGACTATGTGGGACGGATAGGCATAAGCCTCATAACCATATGGGTCGCATTTTTCGTCATGAATGTCTTCCGGTCAAAATTGCTGGAAAATGCCCATCAAATCAACTTTCAGAGCATGGTGGAGGAAATATCCACCCGCTATGCCAGCGCCGGTGAAAAGGATTTTGATAAAGTGACGCATAAAACGCTGGAAAGAATAAGCGCGTTTCTTAAAACGGAAGGCGCCTTCATTTATGTGTTAAGCCCCGAAAAGGATACCCTGGTTCGTACCTGTTCATGGACAGACGGGCAGCATTTAAACAACGTTGTAGAGAAAACCATCAGGCTGAACGACTACCCGCATTTTCAAAAGAAGCTTTCAGGATCCCGTGTTCTGGAGATTTATGATACGGATGATCTCCCTTCTGATGAAAATCGCGATTTTGCCAGGATTTTCGGGGAGAAGGTCAGGTCGTTGCTCATCCTGCCCATCGAGAACAATGACACGGTCTATGGCTACCTGGTGTTGCAGTCGGTTAACTTTTACAGGGCCTGGAGCGCAATAGACAAGAACAACCTGATGATCATCACAGATATCATTGCCGTAACCATGGAGCGCATACGCCAGGAGAAGCAGATACACTACATGGCATACTATGATCTGTTGACCGGGCTTCCTAACCGCACATTGTTCAAAGATCGCCTGAACCAGGCTGTTCTGATTGCCGAGCGAAAAAGCGAAATCATTGCGATCCTCCTGCTGGATCTGGATTCTTTCAAAAATGTCAATGACACCATCGGCTATGAGGGTGGGGATGAACTCATTCTGGCAGTTTCCAGGAAGCTTTGCCAATCGCTGAGGAAATCGGACACAGTATCCCGCTTTGGCGAGGATGAATTTCTGATTATGGTTCAAAACATCAGAAACACCAAGGATGTCATCAAGGTTGTCGACAAGGTGATCGGCGTTTTCAGAAAGCCGTTCACCGTACACAATCAGGAGATTTACATCTCCGCCAGCGTCGGCATTGCGGTATATCCCTATGACGGCAGGGATGCCGACACACTGATAAGAAATGCGGATATAGCCATGAATGAGGCCAAATCCAGGGGCAAAGGCCAGTATTGCCTGTGTACGGAAGAGATGAAGGAAGAGGTTTTGCTGAAACATGAGCTCTCCAACAAGCTATACAGGGCCATAGACAACAACGAGCTGTTTTTGCAGTACCAGCCCATGGTGTCGGCAAAAACAGGCGACATCCTGTGCGTGGAGGCGCTTGTGCGCTGGCGCCAGCCTGAACACGGCCTGATCAGTCCGGGATTTTTCATACCCTTGGCCGAACAAAACGGGCTTATTGGTCCGATAGGCGAATGGGTTTTAAGGACGGCCTGCAGACAGGCCAAAACATGGCAGGAGATGGGCCTGCCCCCTGTACATATATCCGTCAATGTCTCTGTGCTCCAACTGCTCAATCCCAGGTTTGTCAGGATGTTGAGAAGAATACTGGATGAAACCGGACTCGGCGCGGAGTATCTGGATTTGGAAATCACCGAGAGTGTGGCTGTGAAGGAATTTGACAAGATACTCGATGTGCTGAAGGAATTGCGTGAACTTGGCGTAGAAATATCCATCGATGACTTCGGTACGGAATACTCTTCATTAAGTAGGCTCAACCACATGCCGGTCAACCGCATCAAGATCGACAGGAGCTTTATCAGCAACCTGTTCAGGAGTGAAAAGGAGCAGACCCTTGTAAAAGGCATGATCCACCTGTCCCAGACCCTTGGGCTCAAAGTCGTTGCGGAGGGTGTTGAGGATGAAAACCAGCTTAGATTCCTCCGCGAACATGGCTGTGACGAGATCCAGGGCTATTATATCAGCCGCCCTGTCCATGCCGAGGATTTGCTGAAGCTTTTTAAAAAAGCATAAAACCGAATAATATCGTCGGCAGCACCTTGGAATATCTGATTTTTGTTTTCTGCACCCTGGTGTTTGGCATATACGCAAGTTATGTGGCAACCTATGACTTTAGTACAAAACCTATAAACTGGCAGCCGTCCGATACCGCCAGCCGGATATTGTCACAGGAAAACTTATTGCCGTCAGTCTTGTGATGGCCGGAACGCTGGCGACCATACTGTTCATTGCTTATATTGGTTCATATGTAATCAATGCGATTGTTGAAAAGCAAATACCTGTTGAAAGCTATTTGATGGATATTCCTGACTATAAAAACAACATCATCTTACAGCTCCTTTTGTCAATTGCAGTGCTGCTGTTTTATATCATTGCCGGGTTTTCTCTTGCTTTTTTGTTCAAAAGCATGATTGTTCCAACAGTGGTTTTAATGGTCCATGGCTTGCTTGTTCCTGTTCTGGGGGCTTATGATTTCAGAAATATATACTCGTTTTTTGCACATCAGGTTTTCAATTTCACCGATCGGTTCAGGATGTTTCAGGCGCTTCCGATAAACGAATTTACGGGTATGGCCGCGGTTGTTTTATCTGTGGCTGTCTGCTTGACGCTATGCTATGTTACAGCGAGCAAAAGAAGTGCCTACAACTAAACGGAGTGCCACCAAACAGTGAGGCTTTTTGAGGGGCAGTGGCAGAAAAAAGGACGGCTCTTTTTTTGGCGATGTGCCTGGCAAGCCGAATTGAGGTGCAAGGGAAGCCGGTTGTGATCGGGATAAGGTTGTCAGGTATTAGAACTCATGGCATAATATTTCTTGTTTTGGTATAATGGCTAACGTGTTGTTTTCCGGGAATTAGGCTTGACCGGGGCGGATCGGGCCACCGGTACCGGCAAAACAAATCCGGCTCTAGCTTTGAGCCTGCACCAAAAACGGATGTAAGGAGGATTCTTTAATGACCATGAAGAGCCTTAAAAAAAACCTGCCGATCATTGCCATCATTGCCGTGCTCGCAACGATCTGTGCCTTCCCTTCTCAGGCAGCCGGTTTCAGGTATGAGACGGAAGCAAAAATCCTGAATGATTTATCTCTGATGGAAGGTATGGGTCTGGGTGACCCGGTCAACAGGATCCAAGGCCTCATTTTTGCGCTCAAGGCAGCGGGCCTGAAAGATGAAGTTGAGGCGCTGACGGACAGCGAAACCGCCAGGATTCTTGAAAATGTCATTGATGCCGCTGAGGTTCCCACATGGGGAAGAAAATGGGCGGCTTATGCAGTAAAAAACAACTATACAACCGGTGTGGATGCCAGCATCCATCCAAGGATTAAGTTTGCTCCCCTTCAGGAGGTTTCCGGCAGGGCCT
>Ga0134092_1002474_pt1 | contig 14027 bp, 12 predicted proteins | sample 3_6taG_FD_94454 | JGI IMG/M metagenome (GOLD analysis project Ga0134092, IMG submission 94454) | Switchgrass degrading microbial communities from high solid loading bioreactors in New Hampshire, USA - 3_6_20_6_A3 metaG | ecosystem: Engineered > Bioreactor > Semi-continuous > Anaerobic >...
ACCCGGCCTCGAATATTTTTTCGGCGATCTCATCAGGGACAGGCGCACCGCTGTTTATGACCTTGGCATAGTAATTCCACAGATCCTCGGACAATTCGATTCTTATGTATTTTTCATCCTGGGCTTCCAGAACGGCATATATAGCATTATCGATGAGATTTCCAATGACTCTGCAGTATTCCCATGACGGGATCTTCATATCCTTGAGCTGCGTCCTGACATCCAGTTCCATGATGATACCCTGTTTTTCACATGCCATCATCTTCGCCTGCAGAAGTGCGTTGACAGCTGCGACAGATGTTTTCATTATTTTGCTCACTCGCTGGATATCGTCGTAAACTTTTTCAATGTATTCAGCTGCAGCTTTATACTCCTCCATTTCTATCAGTGAATGGACTACCTGCAGATGATTCATGAAGTCATGTCTCTGGGCACGGAGCGTGACATTAAGATTTTCAAGCCGGTCCAGTGTATCCTCCAGCAGTCGGAACTCATGCCCGGAGCGTATAAAGCCTATCCTGCTTCTTAATGCAGTAACACTGTTGATGATGACCGCTGCAGCAATAACCGCAAGAAGTGCCAATATCCTGTAGCCGGAAAGCAGCCCTGCACCAAGACCCATATCGATGATATACAGAAAAACAGCAGCGATCAATGCCGCCTGAGTAAGGTTGATCAATATCATCATCAGAGTGGTTTTTTCCGGATCGAATCTTTTTTTCACAGAGCTATCACTCCTTGCAGGATACCATATTAAGTATATCCTGTATATGGGATACATTCAAGCAAAAGGGTCCAGACTGCCCACAGCAGTTGTCAGGAACAGATTTGAAAAATAAAAAATCCTCACGTTGTGAGGTTCTTTGTCGATGGTATTCGGTTTGAATTTTTCTGAAGTTCGTTTTAATTGAAACAGGAGGCCGAAGAACCAACCTTACGTCCTCCTGCTTCAGTGGTGACCCATAGGGGACTCGAACCCCTGTTACCGCCGTGAAAGGGCGGTGTCTTAACCGCTTGACCAATGGGCCATATTATGGTAGCGGCGGTCGGAATCGAACCAACGACACTGCGGGTATGAACCGCATGCTCTAGCCATCTGAGCTACGCCGCCATATTTTCAGCCGGGTCATAACCTGACCCTGCTACACTCGTGCGCCGGTATCGTCTGCCCGTGCGCGCTTTACTATTGTAGCAGATGAAGCAACATAAAGTCAATAGAAAATTAAAAACCATTATTTGTTATCCAAAACCAGTATATGACGGCATATCACAGGTGTTTACCTGAGTTCATGATCCCTGCAGAAAGCGCTGCACAAATGCTGTATGCCTGATCTCCTGACAATGGCTGCAATGTAAGAAGCATGTATAAATAGCGCATCATGACTCATAATATTTAACCGAAAATATTTTGTAGCGGAGGGATCATATGACTGACAAACAGGAGATATTCGACAGAATAAATGAATTGGCCCAGAATATGGATTTGCAGTATGAGTTCAATGATATTGAGCAAATCGAGGAATTTCTGGACAATGTCGAGAATCAGCAATATCAGGAATATGACGAGATCGAGAATCTTTACAATGAACTGATGGAGCTTTCATACTACGATGACGAGGAACAATGACACTACCATTTTTCAGTGAGATGATCCCAGTACCTGCGTGGCAGAAGCTGTCTTTGAAGCTTCGGATTGGAACGCGAGGGTATCTCCAGAGTCGTAAAAAACTTCTTCCAAAGCTTTGAATACAGCTTCTCGTCTTCCGTAGCGCCCGGTATGTCATCGGCTGAAAAATCGGAAATGACCCATTGATTCATATTATAAAGCGCTGCAACTTCTCTTTTAACATCGTGAATTATCCACTTCTGATCCGACAATCTGTCGGCAAAATGAGGCGCCAGCAGTTCAATGATATTAAAATCAGGGCTGATCGATGAGTAATACACATCGCCCTCCACACGTCTGAACCTGACGAATCCGGTCATTATGTGTACTTCATGCTGTACCCTTCTGCTGATGTCAAGAATTCTAAACACAGTATCATCCGACAAAAAATCATTGACCTTTTTACCCAGTTTCCACCCCAGCTTCAGATAACGGTAAATCAGCGTACCGGCGTCGGGATCTTCCGACAGGAAGGTATAATAGACATTCTCCAGGGCTTCATTTGATATCTTCTGCCAAATAGAGGCATATACCCTGTCCGACTTGTCAGGGTCTGTTTTTATGTAAACATATGATGCAAGCAAGTCCTGCTGCATATTGCTGCATGAGAGGACCGCGTAAGGCTCCTCCTTCCGGTAATAAGCCTCAAACACAGCCGTCAGCAGACCTTCAAAGCTTCCATCATATACATACACAAGCATTGTAACACCTCTCTTCATGAAGCAGGCTTACCGCTAAGCCAAAAAGCAGCGGCGTCGCAGCACAAACCGGATCCATCAATTATTTCGTCAACATTAACACAGTGCATCTATCAGCCTGTTACAGCTCACCTGTAACGCTGGCTGCAAAATCATCGGCAGTCGGTGCAGGCAAAGCGGCTGTATTGCTTTGATCTGCTCCGTCAAGATATTTATCTGCCTTATGCAATCCGTAATGATCACCGGCAAGCCATCCGGAATATCCGCTGTCGCGGCCTCTGTACCAGTCCTGGTTTGAATCTGCCGTAAGCAAAGGCACACCGACAGGAGGAAGGAAACTGAGCTGCGTATAGCCGCTGTTCGCTGCAGGTATGTCTCCCCTTGCTGCCGCCATCAGATTCGCTCTGATGAATCCCTCCGTCGCATCAAGCTTGTCTATATATTTGCCTTTACATGTTATAAAAAACCGGGCTCTCTTCAAAACAACACCCAGCTTCTTAATGTCACAGAAATCCAGCTTCTGCATCCTTCTGGCCCTGATGATCCTCTGGGCGGAACGCACTCCTATGCCTGGTACTCTCAGCAGCATGTGATAGTCAGCCTTGTTTATTTCAACAGGGAAAAAGTGCATATTGCGCAACGCCCAGTAACATTTTGGATCAAGCTGCGGATCCAGGTCCCTGTGGTTCTCATCCAGCAGCTCATCAGCCTTAAAGCCGTAGAACCTCAGAAGCCAGTCTGCCTGATACAGCCTGTGCTCTCTGAGCAGCGGAGGCTTTACCGCCTTCGGCAGGGCAGGATGGTTCGAAACAGGCACATATGCCGAGTAAAAAACGCGCCGCATTCCAAAGCGTCTGTATAATCCTTCCGACAGCTTGAGGATGCGCAGATCATGATCGGGGGTTGCACCTATTATAAGCTGTGTACTCTGACCCGCAGGGATAAAGTCGGGATTGCTTTTATACTTGTTCCTGCCGTCATCTGTTTCACGGATCTTCTCTCTGATGAAGCCCATCGGGCCCAGTATGTCTTCCTTCTTTTTCTGGGGTGCCAGCAGCTTTAAGCCTTCACTGGTGGGAAGCTCGATATTGACACTCATCCTGTCTGCATAGTGACCGGCTTTCTCAATCAAAGCCGGATCAGCGCCTGGAATGGCCTTAATATGGATATAACCGTTGAATCTGTACTGCTCCCTCAGGAGCCGTATGGCGCGCAGGATCATCTCCATAGTGTAATCCGGAGATTTGACCACAGCTGAACTCAGAAACAGACCTTCTATATAGTTTCTCCTGTAGAAATTTATAGTGATGTCCGCAATCTCCTCGGGTGTGAACGATGCTCGCGGGACATCATTGGACACCCTGTTGACGCAATAAGCGCAGTCATACATACAGCAATTGGACATCAGTATCTTAAGCAGAGATACGCATCTGCCATCGCCGGTAAAAGTATGGCATATACCGGCCGCAACACTGTTGCCGATGCCTCCCGGCGTGTTTTTTCGCGAACTCCCGCTGGAAACACACGATACATCATATTTCGCGCTGTCTGCCAATATCGTCAGCTTATCCATCAGTTCCATCTTATCACCTGCGGTATAGGAGCATAAAATCCACTTACACTGGCAATTTGCAGCTAATGTAATCTGCTGCCCGTATACCTCACCCAAAAATCATTCTAACACAGACAGCGCAAAATATCAAACATATGTTCGGTGTCGGAGTATATTTATAATGTTGTAAAAGAAACCTGAAATCTAAAAGACTGGATCAGCAAATTACGATGACGTGTCTTTTCTCCTGAGACGTTCACAGCGTCTTTTCTCAGCCGCTTCATATTCCTTCCTGTCCTCTTCTGTTTCAAGCAGCAGGCCGTTTACTTCCACAGGCTTCCCATTTTGATCGACAGCTACAAATGTCAGGTAAGCCCTGTTCGTAAACTTCCTCTCTCCGGTCAGAAAGTCCTCCGAATATACCTCAACAAGCACCTCCATGGATGTCCTTCCAACCCATGTGACCCTGGCTTTCAGCATTATCATTTGCCCCTGCTTCACAGGGTGCTTGAATTCAACACTGTCTATGCATGCTGTCACGACGGTCCTGTTGCAATGCCGCTGGGCTGCCATCGCACCTGCTACATCGACAAGATGCATCAGCCTTCCTCCCAGAAGGTTACCCAGAAGGTTCGTGTCATTGGGCAGGACCAGCTCAGTCATTTCAACTATGGATTCACGCGGCGACTTCTTTCTCATAAGCATTCTCCCTACATGTTTTATTTTATTATATCAAGTCCTGTCGTCCTTATATTCGTCGTCCTAGTATTTTCAAGTTACCCTTCTGCCGGGCATTATAACACTCCGGCAAAGAATTTTTTAGATGAAATTAACTCCTTCATGGATTGCTGCCCTGGCTTTGCGGGAGGCATCTGTCGCATCGTTCAGCATTTAAGTTCTACTGTCCCTGTGCAGCAGCCTTAAGAGCTTCCAGATCCCTGATACGCACTGAGGATCTGTGGAAATCCAGCATCCCTTCATCCCTCATCCTGCACATTTCCCGTGAAAGAGACGGCCTTGTCACATTGAGAAAATCAGCCAGCTCATTCCTGTTCATCGAAAGCATGAATGTGGATGTCCCGTTTTGCCTTTGCTGTTCCAGCAGGTAATTCGCTATCCTTCCCCTGATGCTCCTGATTGACAGATAATCAAGCTGGCGGCTGAGAGTCATTGCCTTCCGGGCCAAAATTCCAAGCATATTCATAATGAGCTTCCTGTGTCCGGTGCAAGAACGGGGGCACTGACCGACCAGCTTGTCCGTGGGCACATACATCACTGTACAGTCGGTCTGGGCAATGATGGTTGCCGGCCATATCCGGTTGCCGGTAAACGCCGCCATTTCACCGAAAAGCTCACCCGGACTGAGAATCGCCAGAATGATCCTTTCTCCGGAGACATTTTCCTTTACAACCGCTACCTGTCCGTCGATAACAACACCGACCCCTTCAAATGGGTCTCCCGCCATATTTATGATATCGTTCCTTTTGCAGCTGCGCACCCTGAAATCAAGGCAGACCAGCATTGTGGACAGCTCATGCCTGTCAGTATTATTAAACAGCATACAGTTCGGCGCAATCTTCTGTATCATCTTATCGTGCTTCGTTTCCATTTATCTTCATCCCTTAATTAATAATCGCTTAATCTATCAACCTTTATAAATGACCGCTTCATAACCGGCTTTGGCAAAATGGCATCCGCTTCAGGTGGGTTGCTCTGACGAAAGTCTGAAAATTCAAATGCCTGGCTTTGCCTGATGCAGGGTGAATAATTTTCGTAACCATAGTTACCGAATTTATATCAGGATTATACTACAATGAGCTTGCATGATGCAACGGATTAAAACCCGATGATGCAACAGCCGGCTTCTTGCCGGATGTTTGGGATATTATTCAGATTTATATAAATGAAAGGGGAATAAAGAATAATGAGCAATATGTTTTGTTTTCAATGTGAGCAGACCGCAGGAGGTAAGGCATGCACAATGGCAGGCGTCTGCGGTAAGAATGCAGTTGTCGCCAATGGTCAGGATGAACTGACAGGAGCATTGGTCGGTCTGGCAAGGGCGGCAGCAAAAACGTCAGATCCGGGGATTAAGGCTGATGAACTGATGCTGCAGGGCCTCTTTACAACGATCACAAATGTCAATTTTGACATTGACCGTGTCAATGAAATAATCAGTGAGGTAAGAGCTGAAAAGCAAAGATTGGGCGGAGCCGACGACCTTCCGGCAGCCGATCTCTGGAAAGGGAATGAAGATATAGTTTCGATGCGCTCCACTCTGCTGCTCGGACTCAGAGGCATGGCTGCATATGCATGGCACGCCCATGTTCTCGGCAAGGGAGACAAGGAAGTCACCGCATGGTTCTATAAAGGCATGAGAGCTATAGGCGAAGAACATACACCGGAAGAATGGCTGGATCTGCTTATGGAATTCGGCCGTGTGAACCTTAAGTGCATGGCACTGCTTGACGGCGCGAATACCGGCGAATTTGGTCATCCAGTTCCGACTAAGGTCACAACGAATGTTGAGAAAGGACCTTTCATCGTAGTCAGCGGCCACGATCTGCATGATCTCAAGCAGCTCCTCGAACAGACTGAAGGCAGGGGCATAAATATCTATACGCATGGTGAGATGCTGCCTGCCCACGGATATCCGGAACTGAAGAAGTATAAGCACCTGAAGGGCAACTTCGGTACTGCATGGCAGAATCAGCAGAAGGAATTCGCCGATGTTCCCGGCGCATTTCTGTTCACCACAAACTGCCTGATGCCGCCTAAGCCGTCATATATGGACAGGGTATTCACCACGGCAGTGGTTGCATATCCCGGACTTGTACACATTCCTGACAACAACGGCAGAAAGGACTTTACTCCAGTTATTAACAAGGCCCTCGAGCTTGGTGGATGGCCGCAGGACATGCATTTTACAGGCATTAACGGAGGCAGCGTCCTGACTACAGGATTTGCCCGCAATACCGTTCTCAGTGCTGCAGATGATGTTATCAAAGCAGTAAAGAACGGGGATATCAGGCATTTCTTCCTGGTAGGCGGCTGCGACGGGGCAAAAACCGGCAGAAATTACTACACCGAGTTTGTTAAGCAGACCCCGAAGGACACGATAATACTGACACTTGCATGCGGCAAGTTCAGATTCAACGATCTGGATCTTGGTGATATCAACGGTCTGCCGAGGATAATGGATATGGGTCAGTGCAACGATGCATATTCCGCGATCCAGGTTGCTCTCGCACTGGCACAGGCATTTGAATGCGGTGTCAATGAGCTGCCTCTTACACTGGTGCTTTCATGGTACGAGCAGAAGGCTGTCTGCATCCTGCTGACACTGCTGGCACTGGGAATAAAGAATATATACGTAGGGCCGACAGTACCTGCTTTCTTCTCTACTAACGTATTGAATATACTTGTAGATAAATTCGGCATCAAGCCTATCTCAACTCCGGAAGCAGACCTTAAGGCAATACTGGGATAAGCCTTAAACTCTGCCGGCAGATTTAGCTGACAGCTGAAAAGGAAATCAAAAGGGCGATTGTAATCATAAGCACCATAGCCGGAGCATAAATCCTTTGTGCGAACCATGGAGACAGTACTTATGACTGCAATCGCCCTGTTATTTTTATGATCTTCTTCACATATGTAACAAAGAGAATGTCGATTTGCCAACACAGCAGGCAGCAGTTTATACTTCAGGCTGCATTTCCAGTCATGATAAAACATTGCTGCAGAGACGAATTATTAAAGCAGCTCAATTCCTGCCTCCCTGCAGGCATCCGCCATTTCCTTCGGCCAAATGGAAGCCTGTACCTCTCCCACATGGGCTTTCCCCAGGAAAAACATGCAGATCCTGGACTGACCAATTCCTCCGCCCACGGTATATGGGAGCCTCTTTTCATAAATGTCCCTGTGGAACGGCAATTCAAGTCTCTCCTCACATCCGGCCTCCCTGAGCTGCTTCACCAGGGAATCCTCATCGACCCTGATCCCCATGGATGATACCTCCAAAGCTCTCTTCAGCACCGGGAACCAGAACATTATGTCTCCGTTGAGCTCCCAGTCATCGTAGTCCGGCGCTCTGCCGTCATGCTTTTTGCCGGATTTCAGCAGCCCGCCGATCTTCATTATAAATACGGCCTTTTTCTCCTCTGCTATCCGGTCTTCCCTTTCCTTCGGTTCAAGCTCCGGATACATGTCTTCAAGCTCCTGGGACGTTATGAAGCTTATCTCATCCGGCAGATACCGCTCAAGAACAGGGAATTCCCTGCACACTTCATCCTCGGTCTTTTTGAATACATTAAAAAGCTTTCGGACGATGGTTTTAAGCATCTCTTCATTGCGCTCGCTCTTGTCGAGTATCTTCTCCCAGTCCCACTGATCCACATATATGGAGTGGAGGTTGTCCATTACCTCATCACGCCTGATGGCGTTCATATCTGTATAAAGGCCCTCTCCATGCCTGAATCCGTAACGCCTGAGCGCCATCCTCTTCCATTTGGCCAGTGAGTGAACTATCTCTACTTTAGCTCCGGCATCCGGCACATCAAAGGATACGGGTCTTTCCACCCCATTCAGGTTGTCATTGAGGCCGGTTTCGGGGAATACGAAAAGAGGTGCGGACACTCTGGTAAGATTCATTTCTTTGGCCAGATTATATTCAAAGCGGTCCTTTATGAATTTGATTGCAATCTCAGTTTCCTTGATTGTCATATTGGGCTTGTAGCCGTCGGGTATGATTAATCTGATACTTTTTTGCATATTTGGTCAGTCTCCCCTTTCTGCAATATATGAAATTATACCATTACATAAGCAAGTTTCAAAGATTTTCTGCAGGAAACAGAAAAAGGAGTTGCATAATCAGCACTCCTTTATCGTCAGGCTTCTCAGCCCGGCCTTCTTTATTGCTGGTTTTCCACTTCTTAATTGCCTGGTAAATTATTCTAAATATTTTTAATGTTGCCGGGTCCCCAGGCTCCTGAATCCTATGATGTTCTGCGCTTCTTTCCTGCACCTGAACCAGCCGCTGATTTTGACCTTCCGGCTTTCGGAGCCGCGGTCTTTTCCTCTGTCCCGTCCTTGCTTCCCTTCGATGCTTCTACGCTCGCCTTCAGCGCTTCCATAAGGTCTATTATGTTTGACTGGGCTTCAGGCGGACTGACGACCTCCCGGCCTTCCATCTTTGCCTGTATGAGCTTTTTGAGAGCTTCCTGGTATTCGTTTTTATATTCACTTATGTCAAAATCGGAGGTCATATTGTTTATGAGGCTTACAGCCATTTTCATTTCATTGTCGTGTATATCGACGTTGTAATCCAGTTCACTTATGCTTTCAATTCTCCTTATCTCATCGGAGTAATAGAGAAGATAAAGCAGCATACCGCCCTTATCATAGGGCTTTATCATAGATACATATTCATTTGATGTCAGCGTTATTTTTGCAAGCCCAACCTTGCCCGTTTCCGCCATAGCACGCCTGAACAGCTCGAAAGCCTTGCTTGCGTTGAAATTACCAGGAGCGATATAATACGCCTTGTCCAGATAGATCGGGTCGATCTTGTCTTCATCCACGAAGCTGAGAATGGAAATAGTCTTTTTGGATTTTATAGGCAATTTCTCAAAATCCTCATCCGTTACGATCACATATTTATCCTTTTCATACTCATAGCCCTTTACTAGGTCATCCTGTGAAACTTCTTCATTGCAGTGCTCACAGAACTTCTTGTACCTCACTCTGGTGTTGCACTTCTTGTGCAGATAATTGAATTTCACGGTTTCCGCCCCGGATGTTGCGGTATAGACATTTACCGGGAAATATACCATTCCAAAACTGATGGAACCCTTCCAGCTCGTTTTCATTCGGATCACTCCAAGTTTTTTGATATATGTATTTTTTCAAAAAACCGGAGTATTATGCCGCAGGTCAGTGGACGCCGATTACAGTTAATTATCGCTGATCGTGATTCCGTTTGGATAAGCTTCCGGCATAACTGCATCCACCTGAACCTGAGCATCGATAACCACATCTGAAAATGTGAAAGCATTCGGATCCGGCTTCAGGTCGATTCGCTTGTTTACATAAGTATCATAAGTATGATGTCCTTCATGCATATCTGTGCGGACATCCTCTGTTACTTCGATTCTAATGTTTGTGTACGCTGCAGCATCGGCAAATGCATAGACGCTCTCTTTTCGGGTTTTGTCCGGTACGCTGTCCGGGACGGGCCTGCATTCATAGCCCATGTTGTCAGTATCAGCCTCAATGCTGTTGTCAGCGGCGCTGTATTTGTCTTCGTTACAGCTGCTGTATCCGGCGACGGCACCGGGATAGTCTCCACTAAAGCTACCGTTATCGGCAAAGCTCTGATTGCCGCTGTTAAAACTGTTGTTATCGGCTGCAATGAAATCGTCATTATCATTGTTGCTGTATGTATCGGTATCAATGTCTTTCCGGCTGTCATTTCCGGCGTCATAGTTACTGCCTGGGTATCTGTTAAAGTTAGTATAACTGCTCGTGCCCTGGTTATTGTACCAGTATCCCTTATACTTGTCTGTGCTGCTGTCGGTGCTGTCATAGCTCGCGTCATTTATTTTCTTTATCATGGTAACGATAATATAAATGATGATCGCGACGAAAATCAATCCACCCAATATTATCACCCCAATATAATATACGACAATCATCCATGATTTTCCTCCAACCAACAATTCTCACCAATTTCCTCCGACAGGAGCAAAAACAGCTCAGAACTAAAACCGATACCAAAAATTAAAATCAGGCAGCAGCCGTGGTTTTATAAAAAACATCATCATAAAATCCGATATATAAGTCAATAATAACTCACAGATAAGTTAATGCCGCATAAGTACTGCAGACAAGATCTCTTCCGACAAAGCAGGTGAGATTATGGAAAGATTCAGCAATTACGTAAGCACAGTCATCGAATTCCTGATCATAAGCACATTATTTCTTGTGCTGCTTCCATTCAGGATCCTGTACAATCTGGGCAACCGGTTGTCTTCCAGGTAGTAAAGCATGACCGTATGCTCTGTGATATCCGGGCACATTTTGCGGTCCCCGATATTTATTATTTCAAATGCAATTGAATGTTTTGCTTCTTTATAGTATAATCAATTGTGCGATTTGTCCCAGTATTCCGGAGGTTGATGATGGCGCAAAGCAGGATGCCCCGCAGTCAGCTGCCGCATGGATGGTTCATGATGCAGGCTCTGAAGGAAGCGGAGAAAGCCCGAAAAAAAGGCGAAACGCCGGTTGGGGCAGTAGTGGTCAGGGACGGTAAAATTATCGCCCGCGGCCATAATGAAAAGGAAATGAAAAACGACGCCACACTCCATGCCGAGATGACAGCCATCAGGCGGGCCAGCAGGAAACTGGGATCCTGGAGGTTGACAGACTGCGATCTGTATGTTACTCTGGAACCCTGCACGATGTGTGCCGGCGCCATTATCCAGTCAAGGATCAGGACCCTGTATATCGGGACATCTGACCTGAAGGCCGGGGCAGCAGGCTCAGTGATAGACGTATTCAGGGTCAGTGCCTTCAACCACAGGGTGGATGTAGTCTGGGGCGTACTTGAGGATAAATGCTCTGCGATCCTGAAGGACTTTTTCCGGGAACTGAGGGAAGCGGCAGGTTATCCGGACAACAGCAAATAACCATATTAAATGTATACGGAGAGGTATCGAAGTGGTCATAACGGGGCTGACTCGAAATCAGTTTGTCGGAAACGACACGCGGGTTCGAATCCCGCCCTCTCCGCCAAAGTTAATTTGAAAAGCCTGATAAATCAGGCTTTTCCGCGTATTATGAGCAATTATTTTCAGAATTTCAGGACTTGTCAATAAGAAGAGCTGTGTCTGCTTTGCCGCAGCGGTATTATGCACCTGAGCGTTACAGCAGTTAATACTACAGCCCCTCCGATGAGCGCCAGGTATCCGGGAGCCTCACCAAGGAAAATCAGGACCCATACCGGATTCAGGATCGGTTCGATTACGGGAATAAGGCTTGCCTCAAGAGCCGTTACGTGCTTTATTGCATTTGAATAAAGTATGTACGGAATCCCGAGCTGCAAAGTTCCTAAAACGGCCAGATACAGCCAGCCTTTTGCATCCGGCATGTCGTTGAACAGAAATGGTAATCCGATCAGCGCAGTCAGTATATTTCCAAGGATCACGGAACCAATCGGCGAGCCTTTCTTCTGCATGCGCATCAGAACCGTAAACAGTGCAAAAGATACGCCGCTGCCGGCCGCAAGGATATTTCCGAGCATACCGCCGGTACCGATATCTTCTATGAAAAACAACACCATACCTGCCATTACAACAGCTACAGTTACCCAGTCCAGCAGTCTGACCTTCTCTTTTAACAGCCATGCCCCAAGAAAGGTAACATATACGGGTGCGGTATACTGCAGCAGTATCGCGTTGGCAGCGGTAGTATTCTTTGTCGCCGCAACAAATAGAATCACCATGCCTGTATATGCGAGGGATGCTCCGATCTGGGACGGAGACCAGCTGAGCTTCGGCCTGCCAGTGGCTATTAAAATAATTGCGGCGGAAATAGCACTTCTGACCCCGGCAATGGCCAGCGGATTTGAGTCGACGGACTTTATCAGCAGTCCCCCGAGACTCCACATTACCGCAGATAATACAAGAAAAACTATGGCTTTAAGCCTTTCATTCGCTTCTGATTTTATATCCAAGCAACATCACCATCACAAATATATGTCCTGCAGCATGCTTTACTGCTGCAGATGCTTTATCAGCTTCCTCCGTTTTATCCCGACAAAGCCCTGTATGAATCCGAAGCAGATCACGTTATGAACTCATGTCTGAAAAAACTGAGATCATATGGCTGCGCAGTCACGCCTGCATTATTGATCATGCCTGGTACAGATATTCAAACCTGACATGCTTCTCAAGCTCACTGATAACATCCATATCGGCAGATTGCGTTCCTTCTGTGGTAACATTCGCCGCTGCAGCTGCCGCAGCAAGTTTGACCATTTTCTCAAAATCCAGGCCCCGGTCTATGGAATACGCCATGGCTGCAACCATTGAATCACCGGCACCAACAGTGCTTTTTACATCGACCTTTATACCGTGGACAAGTAATGTCACTGTCCTGTTAATAAAAAGCGAGCCTTTCTCGCCCATTGATACCACTATCATTTCCAGCCCCTGCTTTTCCAGCAGATGTCTGGCAAATTCGGCCGTCTGTCTCTCATCTGCCATTACGGTACCAGCCAGATGCTCAAGTTCAAATATATTCGGCTTCACCAGATACGGCCCGGCCTCGATCCCCCGCTTCAGCAGCTCCCCGTCGGCATCGAGTATGGCTTTTGCTCCCTTCTGCCTGACAGCCTTTATCCAGCGATAATATATGTCCTTATCTGTGTTGGCAGGCACACTGCCGGAGAATATGACTATGGACCCTGTCGTTACTTGATCCAGCAGTTTTCTTTTCAGCCGCTCCAGCTCACCCTCGTTCACACATGGACCGGATTCATTTATTTCCGTGTTCTTCTGACTGTTCCTGTCTATTATCTTAAGGTTAGTCCTTGTCTCTCCGGGAACAAAAATAAAGTCATTTTTTATGCCGCGTTCATCCAGATATGACTTGATGAATTCACCGGCTGACCCTGCAAGTATGCCCATTGCAATACTGCTGCCGCCGAGGCTGGCAATGACCTTCGAGACGTTTATTCCTTTTCCGCCCGCATCCAGTCTGGCAGATCGGACTCTGTTCAGAGCGCCTACTGTAAAGTCGTCTGTTTCAATTGTCTTGTCAACAGCGGGATTCAGCGTGACTGTATATATCATGATTAACCTCGGACGATCAAAAGTTAGTGTGTAAAAGCTGCTTCAGATTCTGAAAAACTCTGTAACAGCTTTCAGAGAAACCATACCTAATATTTTAGGCCGCGGCCTGTCCACTGTCAATTACTCCCCGAATCCGGTTTCCCTATTTTTCCTTCAGTGACAATACAGGATCGGCAACAGAATGGTGAACCTGAATGGGGTCAGTTCAGGACAGGCTGCCGGAGCGTAACAGATACCGCGAACACCGACAACCCGAACAA
>Ga0134092_1002476_pt1 | contig 14013 bp, 13 predicted proteins | sample 3_6taG_FD_94454 | JGI IMG/M metagenome (GOLD analysis project Ga0134092, IMG submission 94454) | Switchgrass degrading microbial communities from high solid loading bioreactors in New Hampshire, USA - 3_6_20_6_A3 metaG | ecosystem: Engineered > Bioreactor > Semi-continuous > Anaerobic >...
AGCTGAAATGTTAAGAACTGCCACCGGCTTTGATTATACCGATGAGGAAGTACTACAGGCAGGAGAAAGAATCTGGAATCTTGAAAAGCTGTTCAATCTTGAAGCAGGATTCACAAAGGAAGATGACAGGCTTCCTGAAAGATTGCTCAAGGAGCCTATGCCTGCAGGTCCTGCAAAAGGATTGGTCAATCAGCTGGATGTGATGCTCAAGGAATACTATAAAGTAAGAGGCTGGGATGAAAACAGCATTCCAACTGAAGAAAAGCTTAAAGAACTGGCAATTAAATAAGCAATGTCTTAGGCTGTCGGCATTATTGCCGACAGCCTGAATTTGAATAAACAAGGGGGGAATTTCATGATAGTAAAATATTTTGCTTATATTAGAGATTACACTGGCGCAAAGGAAATTGAAATTGACCATTGCCCCACATTATATGATCTTCTCCTTAAACTGTGTGATAAATATGGTGTGAAATTCAGAAATAAAATATTTGCAGATGGCAATCTCAGCAATGAGATTATCATTCTGGTCAACGGGAGAAACATTGTGCATCTCCAGGGGCTTGACACCTGCTTAAGCTCTAATGATGAGATAAGCATTTTCCCGGTTGTAGCAGGAGGCTGATGAATTATGTTTGAAAAATATCCTAAGGAACAAAGATACACATTAGCAATGCTGCAGGATTTGCAAAAGGAATATGGTTATATCCCCAGGGAAAAGCTTCTTGAGCTTTCTCAATACTTGGACATACCATTATCCAAGCTTTACAGCATTGCTACCTTTTACAAGGCATTAAGTCTCACTCCCAAAGGGAAGAATACCATAAAGGTTTGTGACGGAACAGCATGCCATATCAGATCATCAAAAAGCCTGCTTGATGAGATAGAGAATACTCTTGGAATAAAGCCCGGCGAGACCACCAAAGACGGCAAATTTTCCTTGGAAATTGTCAACTGCCTTGGTTCCTGTGCCATAGCTCCCGTAATGGTCATAAATGACAAGTATTATGGCAAGATGACATCTTCCAAGGTCAGAGAGATTCTGAAGGAATACGGGGGTGCTGATGATGAATAGGACCGTATATGTCTGCTGCGGCACCGGCTGTCTGGCAAACAACAGCATGGATGTATATAAAGAATTAAAAAGGCTTATTGAAGAGTATGAAGTAGATGCAGACGTGAAAACCATTGTAAAATCTACAGGCTGCAATGGCTTATGTGAAAAGGGACCTCTGGTAAAAATTGAGCCTGATAATATATGCTACAGCAAAGTAAAGGCCAGCGATGCTGAGGAAATTGTAAAGAAGACCCTGATCAACGGTGATATAGTAAACAGGTTGTTGATATTTGATACTGCTCAAGGCAAAAAAGTCATATCCCACAAGGACACAGACTTTTACAAATGCCAGCAGAAAATAGCCTTAAGAAATATAGGAGAAATAGATCCTGGAAATATTGACGACTATATTGAGCGAGGAGGATATGAGGCTCTTCGTAAGGTTTTATTTCATATGATTCCGGACGATGTAATATCCGAAATAGAAAAATCCGGACTTCGAGGCAGGGGCGGCGGCGGTTTCCCCACAGGACGAAAGTGGAGACAATGCTATAGCATAGATAACTTCCCCAAATATGTAATATGCAACGGAGATGAAGGAGACCCGGGAGCCTTCATGGACAGGAGCATTTTAGAAGGAGACCCCAACACAGTCATAGAAGGAATGATAATTTGCGCCTACTCCATAAAGTCTCATAGTGGATTCATTTACATTAGAGACGAATATGCGCTGGCTCTTAAGAATATGGATTGTGCTTTAAGACAAGCCAGAGAAAGAGGCTATTTGGGCAGAAATATAATGAACAGCGGTTTTGATTTTGATATAGAAATTGTAAGAGGCGGTGGAGCCTTTGTCTGCGGTGAATCCACAGCCCTCATGCAATCTATCGAAGGCAATGTGGGAGAGCCCAGAGCCAAATATATACACTCCGTGGAAAAGGGCTTGTGGGGGCAGCCAACTGTGCTGAACAATGTGGAAACCTGGGCAAATATTCCTGAAATAATAATGAAGGGCTCTGATTGGTTCAACTCCATAGGTACTGAAAACAGCAAGGGCACCAAGGTGTTTTCGCTGGTTGGCAAAGTTAAAAATACAGGACTTGTGGAAATCCCCATGGGTACAACTTTAAGAGAACTGGTATTCAAAATCGGTGGAGGTATCATAGGGGACAGGAAATTTAAAGCTGTTCAAAGCGGCGGCCCCTCTGGCGGTTGCATACCCGAAAGCCTTATGGATCTGCCTGTGGATTTTGATACTCTGAAAAATATAGGCTCCATGATGGGTTCCGGCGGCATGATAGTCATGGATGAGAGAACCTGTATGGTAGATGTGGCAAGATATTACATCAACTTTCTGTCAGAAGAATCCTGCGGCAAATGTGTTGCCTGCAGAGAAGGCATAAAGAGAATGCTGGAGATCCTCACAGATATATGCAACGGCAAAGGTTCTGAGGAAGATTTAGATCTTCTGGAAAACCTGTGCCACACAGTGGAGGAAGCATCTCTCTGTGGATTGGGAAAAACCGCTCCAAACCCTGTGCTGACTACATTGAAGTATTTCAAGGACGAATACTATGCACATATCAGGGATAAAAGATGCCCTGCAGGGGTTTGCCCTGAACTGACAGAATATGAAATCGATGAAAAACTGTGCAAAAGCTGCGGCTTATGTGCAAAAAATTGTCCCGCCTCAGCCATACGGGGAGAGAAAGGAAAACCTTATCATATCAATATTGAATCCTGCGTAAAATGCGGCAATTGCATAGACAGCTGCAGATTCAACGCTGTAGGAGTAAAGAAGGGGGCCAGGTTATGAAGATTATCATAGATGGTATAGTATGTGAAGCTGAAAAGGGTGAGATGCTGCTTAAGATTGCCAGGAGAAACCATATACACATTCCCACCCTGTGCCACAGTGATGCCTTGCCTGGCCTTGGAAGCTGCAGACTGTGTGTTGTTGAGATATTGGACAGAGGCAGAAGAAGTGTGGTAACCTCCTGTATTTATCCTGTGAAGAACGAAATTGAGGTATTTACCCATTCAGACAAAATAAAATCCATCAGAAGAAACCTGCTTATGCTTTTATATGCAAGAGCTCCACAGAATGAAACCATAGACAGACTGCGAAGAGAATATGAGGTGCCTGACAATATAAGATTTTCCGGTGGTAAGAATGAACACTGCATACTATGCGGATTGTGCGTAAAAGCTTGTCAAGAGTTGGGCACCAGCGCCATTTCAACTGTAAACAGAGGTATCACAAAAAAGGTTTCTACCCCCTATGATGAACCCTCTGCTCAATGCATAGGCTGCGGTTCCTGCGCATATGTTTGCCCTACCAATGCTATAAAGATTGAAGAACACAACGGAGTAAGAACCATATGGAACAAGGAATTCCAACTGGTAAGATGTGCAAGATGCGGGAAACCCTTTGCTACAATGGAACAGCTTGAATTTAGCCGCAAGAAGCTGGGAAGTGATCATATAGAGCTATTATGTGAAAGCTGTAAGAAGGCAGTTACCGGTGAAAAGCTCAGAGATATATATGAAAGAGTATAGACTAAGAAGAGGAAATGCCTCAAGCTGGCATTTCCTCTTAAACATTTTTGATATATCATATGTAAACCGGCTTAATTATTTATTTGCTGCTATCAATAATTATGTCTTCATACCTTATGTGACCCATAGGTCCGAGCCTTACACCTAATAGTCCTTTCCTATAGGCAGCTCCTATACGGGGATGATAGAGGAAAATCCAAGGAGCGTCATCAACTATTGCTTTCTCAATGTTGCTATATAGTTCCATTCTCTTAACTGGATTGATCATAGTCTTTCCTTCTTTTATCTTTTCTGTAACCCAATTATTATTGTATAAAGTAAAGTCGTTGTAGCTTTCTGGATTAAACAGAGGCTCTAAAAAATTATCCGGATCATAAACATCTGCTACCCAACGGCTGATGAATAAATCACATTTATCAAGGTTTTGTCTTTCCAGATACTTCAGATGAGGAACTCTCTCTATTGTACATTGAATTCCGATTCTCTTTAAATCTTCTATTATATAATCTCCAATTCTATTGTATATACTTGTATCATTTTCTTCTCTGGCAAGTATCTTAAGCTTCCTGTCACTTCCTATGAAACCCAGCTTGTCCAGTATCTCCTTAGCTTTCTCAGCATCATATGCATATCCTTTTGTCATTCTATTATCCAACATACCGGGAGGTATAGGTCCCTGGGATTCTACTGCCATTTCTCCCAGCAATTCTTCTATTATTCTTTTTTTGTTTATGGCTATATTCATTGCTCTTCTAGCTTCTTTATTATTAATAAGCGGAGAACTGGAATTAAGATTAAACCCTACATAATATGTAGCTGCTATATTTCTGGTAGAGCAGTTTATATTTTCACCGCTTTTAGCCTTTTCCATAGTATCTTTGTCATCTACCAATATAAAGTCTAAATTCCCTTGTTTCAGCTCATCTGCTGGATCTTCAGGCGCAAACTTAACTATTATTTTATCCACATATGGCGTCCCTCCAAAATAGTACGGGAAAGCAGACAATATGCATTCTTCACTGTCTGCATTTTCGATCTTATATGGACCGCAGCCGATTATTTCTCCTCTCTCTATGCCTTCCTTATCTACAATGCCGCAGAAAAACTGCCCGAGATTCAGGAGGAATCCGCTGCAGGGCTTGCTCAGCTTAATAGAGATACAGTATCTGTCTAAAATACTTATTCCCCTAAGATCCCTGGATAGGCCTTTAGAATAATCATCGGCTCCCTCAACCCATTCCATTGCCCATTTTGTTGGCGAATTGTATTTAGGATTCAACAGTCTTTCTAATGAAAACTTTACATCCTCAGCTGTTATTTCTTTCCCATTATGAAACTTAGCACCTTTTCTCAAATTAAATACCCATGTAAGGTTGTCCTCTTTCAGGTACCAGCTCTTGGCCAGCCCTGGTCTTATTTCTCCGGATGCTCCAGTAGTAAGAAGACCTGAATGTACATTAACCAATATATGAGTTCCAACAGCGTCATTGAGCAAAATAGGATCATATTCTTTAAAATCATAGGGAAGGCATGTCCTAAGTATAGTTTCCTCCTTACCTCTGTCTTCTACTGCTTGTAGAAGCTTATTGTTCAGACTCACCAAATCTTCAGAAACCTGTGACATAAAGTACAAAGAGTTCTTGGTATACTGAGTATTTAACGATACAGTTTCAACCATAGAAGCCAGATCATTAAAAGTATTGCTCATGTGGATAGCCTGTCTGGTTATGTTCTCCAGGCTTTCGGTCTGTTTTCTAATTGCCTCGGCAATTTCTTTTGATACATTGGTATTATTGCTTACTGCTTCAATTATCCTATTAAAAACATCCATTGTATTATGTGCTATTCTGTTTCCTGTATCTACTCTTTCCATAATATTTGTCATGGCCCTGTAGGTTCTGTCTACGCTTATATTAATTTCTTCAATAACTTTTGTTATATCTTCAACAGACTCTAAGCTTCTATCAGAAAGCTTTTTTACTTCTCTCGCCACAACAGCAAAGCCTCTGCCTTCTTCACCGGCTCTGGCTGCCTCAATACTGGCATTAAGGGCAAGTAAATTAGTATTGTTTGCAATATCCTTTATTACATTAAGCATAGAATTTATATTAGAAGCTTTTGAAGCCAGAATATTTACCACATCCTTGGCTTCTTCCACCGAATCTTTTATTTCATCCATAGCTTGAAGCGAATCATTAACAGCACCGCTTCCCTCCTGAGCTGTTGTTGCAGTTTCTTCCGATATGCTTCTTGATTCCTCAGTACTTGCATATACTTCCTCAGCTAATGCTGAATAATTGCTTATTTCATTTACCACATGGTTTATTGTCTGCATCTGCTCTTCAACTTTTGCAGCTATTCTATCAGTAATACCTATCAAATTCTCTACAGCAAAACCTGTTTCTTCGATACTATTCCCCATTTTGCCTATTATACAGTTTTGGTTATGTTTAAGCAGCGCTATATCTGTACCGGATTCTCTTGGTTTTACATCCTCCAAGTTGTCAGGAACTGTTGACAAAACTTCAACCCTGCCCGCTCTCTTATTCTTCTTAAAAAACATGATAGTAACCTCCTAAAATTACAGATGTTTTCCTGCTTATCCAACTTATGTTATTAAAAAACATTATATATCATTATGCCAGATTTTTCACCAAAAATTTACACAATTTCGTTATGTAAGCATCATTACTATATAAGCTCCCAGAATTCCTCCCACCACCACTATCATAACATTGGCTTTAGCAAGAGACAAGATAACAGCCATAATCCCTCCTGCAAGGGCTGAGTATATATCCCCTGTAGACGTCAATATTCCAGGAAATATGAGAGCTCCTAAGGCAGAATAGGGTATAAACTGCAGAAATACCTTCAATAGCGGCGGCAGCTTCATGTCCTTCAAAAATACCATAGGAAGCAGGCGAGGTATGTATGTCACCAATGCCATAAGAATTACCAATATATATAAATTAGTCATCAATCTTCAACTCCCTCTGGAAAGAATATGGTGCCTATAGCTGCTCCGCCTATAGTTGCTATGATTATAGTTAAACCGGAAGAAATCTCAGCAAACATAGGTATCCATTTCAACAATGCATGTATAGCCATGGACATGGCTGCAACCACCAGTACTGGTCTTGACTTTTTCATAGAGGGCAGAAGCAATCCGATAAACATGCAGTATATGGCTATTCCCATACTGTTTTGCAAAGCATCAGGCAATGCTGTTCCAAGCAATAGCCCCAGCCATGTTCCTGCATTCCAGGAAAGGAAGGCCAAAGTATTTATACCTAGCAGAAAATATGGATTTAACTTCTTTTCTTCTCTCATGGAAGCCAATGAAAATGTCTCATCAGTTATTCCAAAAGACAATAATGACAAGAACCTTTTTGAAGTCCCTTCATCAACTCGCTGGGATAGTGATGCTGACATAAGAAAATGCCTGAAATTCAATATGAATGTTGCTATAACAATCTCCATGGCAGTCACTCCAAGAGCCATCATATTCACTCCTGCAAATTGACTGGCTCCTGCATATACCAGCATAGAAAGCATAATGCTTATTGTATTTGGAATATCAGAAGCCTTCGACAGTATGCCGAAGGCTATTGCAATTGGCACATATCCCAGGCCTATTGGTATTGCAGCTTTCATTCCTTTCTTAAACTCTGTTCCCTTGTTCAAAGCTTTTCCCTCTCATTTCTGTTTTCTATATAAAAGTTATTAAGATAAATAATTAATAAGTTGCTAGTTCAAAAGCATGTTAAGTAAAGATGCAATAATCAGATACTCAAATGCTACAACTGCTATGCAAGCCATTATAAAAACTGATAATTTCAATTCTCCCATCCAATCCTTCCAGTACTTGCCTCTAAATAGTGACACTATATCCGGAGTTAAGGAGTATTTGACAGATTCTTTGAAATCATCAGAGTCTCTGAATATAAAGTAGAAAATTTTGCTATATACAGGTATATTGAGCACTATCAACACAATAACTAGCAAAGCCTTTATTTTTATCACCTCCACAATAATGCTGGCAGCCTGTAATTAAGCCATCTTTATTAAAAGGTAATCATCATAATGTTCAAATCCTAATGCATTATATGCCCTTATAGCAGGAGTATTATCCTTTTTTACCATAAGTGTGGGCATCTTGCCTCTTTCAATTATCCTTTTACATATCTCTGAAACAACTGCTTTAGCATAGCCTTTGCCCCTTTCCTCTTCCGGAGTGTATACGCCGCCTATCTGGTTGATCTTTGGTGTATAGGTCTGAATTGCTGCCTGAGATACCATTTTGCCATCTTTTAGAGCGATAATGAAATCTTCTTCCATTGCCCTTTGAGATAATGATTTTATGATATCTTCTCTGGTAGCCGCTTGATTGGCTCCCCTGATCCTTCCATCCAAAACAAAATCAATTATCTTATCATCTGAAGCTCCAACAGCGTCAATAAAACTGACTCCCTCCAGTATAAAAGGTTTAAAGTTTTTATTTATAAAATAGGAACTTTCACTGTATTCCGCAATCTTTTTATGATTTTTTATTTCCTCATACAAAGGCATTACATCTTTCCTCATACCAAGCAGGAATTTGAAATCTCTCTTTCTCATAATTTCGGCAAAGAAAGGAACTGCTTCAACGCTTTCATAATGAGGTATACAGCTTCCCAGATTATAGAAAGGCAGAATCCCTCTTAATTCTTCCCCATCAAAGAATCCATAATAATCTCCACATCTTCTCATTTCCGGGTTATTATCAATGCCAAACTCAATTACATTGGCATAGAGAAATGATGTCTCAATCTCATTTCTTCCTATGTAATTCATAACTATCTCTTTATCTGACTGTGTAAGCAATCTTATCATAAGCTATACCCCCTTATATATAATAGAAAACCCCACAGAGTCTCTCATAAGAGTGACTCCGAAGGGTTGAATCCATTCGTGTAGGACTGTCCAGGTCCCTATGCTGCTCGCATTTACATGCTTAAGCATACTCACTTTTGAAGTATTATTCCATATATTTTCCACTTTGTCAATACGATTGTTCTTCCATGCTTTGGCACGTCTTTTGGCCGCTCAATACAAGGTACAGCTCGGCTTTGGTTGCATTATCATAAGGAAGTACAAAAAGGGTTCCAACTCCGAAAAGCAAAGCTCCCAAAATATACCACCCCAAAAAGGATAGATCCAGAATAAACATCTCAAATTTATGCCCTTCTGTCATTTCAATACTCTTTTTTATTGCTTGCCTGGCTCCTATATTTGGATTTTCAGCCAATATATAAGGCACCATGGAGTAAGCATATGACTTTACTACGCCTGGTATTATTAAAAGCAAATACCACAAGAAATTCTGTATCCCTTTGAGAAGCATTGCACCTATGATTCCCATGTAGTTTTCCCTGTTAAAGGCATACTTGAAGCATCCTCTGTCATCCTGATAAAGGGCTGATTTTATGAAAAACCTCCTCCCTCCTACCTCCAAAGGATAGCCCAGGAAAATTCGCAGAGCTGCTGCAGATAATATTATTAATATAAAAACAGAACTGAAAATTGCTATATGTTCGAAGGTTAAATCGAAAGGCAGAAAGTTTTCCGATTTGGTGTAGCTTCTAAAACTCTCCCTCCACCCGGAGCGGCCTCCTCCGCCTCCTTCTCCTCCTGCCAGCAGGATTACTAAGCTGATTAAAAATGCTTTTCCGTAGTTATTGGTAAGTACTGCTTTTGCTCTGGCCTTTAATTCTTTTCTGGTCCACATACCCATACCACACTTTCCATTTATATACTCTTATAATATAATATTCACTTTTTAAGAGGCTGGCACTGGCTGCAATAGTATATGCTGCCTCCCATATAAGCTTCTTTGCTTATGGTATTGCCGCATGCTGGACATGACAAGCCTTCATTTTTTGAGCTCATTACCGTTTTATAACCGCCATTGATACCATAAAAATCTTTTTCAGTATCCCTGCCGCCCTTTTCAGACATTTCTCTAAGTGTTAGTTTAATAGATTTGAAAAGCCTTGCCAAATCCTCTTCCTCCAAAGTGTTCATTTTCCTTTTGGGATGAAGCTTTGCGTTCCATAGGATATCCTGCAAAACACCGTTTCCCAATCCGGGAATTCTCTGTTGAGTTGCTAGAAAAGCTTTAAGGCTTAAACCCTTAATACTCTCTTCCATCATGCTTAGAAAATAATCTTCATTAAACTCCTCAGAATAAGGTGAAGGTTTTTCCTTTGCCACCTTATAATATGGATTATGATTTTCTCCTACTCTGAAACACCACATGCCTCCATACATCTGCACAGAACAGGTCATTGAGCTTCCATCATCAAAGGTTATCATAAGTTGATGCTTTACCGGAAGCCTTTCTCCTTTTTCATGATACTTGATTCTCACACCGTCTCCTAATAATATTCTGCAATCCTCGGCAGAAATTTCAACTAATCCGCCAAAGCTAATGCTGCCATCAATATGCTTACCTGATAGAAGCCTCTGATAATCTTTCGGGTCTTCAAAATACCAGGCAAATTTATGAGGTGTATGTGCTGCAACAACTCTTTCTATTCTTTTCCCCTTAAGAGCTTCATTTATCTGCCTTGCAATGACTTTTGCTTCCGGCAATTCAATCATTTGGATACCCTCTTTCTATATACTATGCTTATATTTTACCATATATTTTCTTTATGCAATATAAATATTAATTTAATTTGACCATGATAAAATTCAATGTAAATATAATCATTTTTGTGATAGTCTAAAATTGTGAGCTTATGCAGGGAGGGGTAATATGGATAGATTTAGACATATGAAAGATTTTTTCAGTAAGTATAAATGGAAGTATATATTAGGTATATTTGTACTGCTATTCGTTGATGGTCTTCAGCTTATAACACCTAAAATATTAGGTTATGTTACAGACTCTATAAACACCCATAAACTTTCCATGAAAGAAATATATTTTTATGCATTTCTGATAATACTTATTGCAATTTTTATAGCAGTTTTCAGGTATGTATGGAGAATGCTGATAGTCGGTTCATCCAGAGATTTGGAATTCTGGCTTCGCAATAAGCTTTTTGCCCATTTGGAGAAGCTATCTCTTAATTATTTTTATCATCATAAAACCGGTGATCTGATGGCCCATGCAACCAATGACATAAATGCAGTGAGAATGGCCTTTGGCATAGGTGTTGTAATGATGACAGACGCCATATTCCTCACCTCCTCTACCATTATAATAATGATAGTGTCTATTGACATTAAATTTACTTTGCTTGCTTTAACTCCTTTCCCCTTTGTTGCATTCATAGTAATGTTTTTCGGCAAGTTGATTCAAAAGCGTTTTAAGAATGTGCAGGAGGCCTTCTCAAATTTAACAGATAAGGCACAGGAAAGTTTCTCGGGAATAAGAGTAATAAAATCCTTTGTCCAGGAAGAAAGCGAAATAATCAATTTTGCAAAATCCAATGATGCAAATTTAAGAGCTAATATGCATCTGGTAAAGATATGGGGAGCCATGTTCCCTCTGGTTCTTTTCCTGTCAGCCCTTAGCTTTGTAATCACGCTTTACTACGGCGGAACCCTTGTCATTGATAAGGTTATAACCCTGGGTCAACTGGTAAGCTTCATTGCATATCTGGAACTTCTCACCTGGCCTATGATGGCTATAGGATATGTAATAAACGTGCTGCAAAGAGGAATTGCTTCCATAACAAGGCTTAATGAGATATTGGATACAGAGCCGGAGATAAAGGATAACGACAATACATTGGATATAGATGACTTTGAAGAAACAATAGAATTTAATAATCTGTCCTTCACATACCCGGGAGCAAAGGTACCTGCTCTTTCGGATATCAATATAAAGCTGGAAAAAGGAAAGACTTTGGCAGTCATTGGCAAGACAGGCAGCGGAAAGAGTACTCTGGCTAATTTGCTGCTAAGGCTCTATAATGTGGAGGATGGAAGCATATTAATAGGCGGCTATGATATCAACAGAATTCCCCTAAGCGTTCTCAGAAGGAAAATAGGTTATGTGCCTCAGGATAATTTCCTGTTCTCCTGTACAATAAGAGAAAATATAGCCTTTGCTGATGAAAATCTTCCTTTTGAGAAGATAGAGGAAGCTGCCAAAATAACCAGCGTATATGATGATATAATGAGTTTTCCTGAAAAATTTGATACTCTTCTGGGAGAGAGAGGCGTAACCCTTTCAGGAGGGCAGAAGCAGAGGGTTTCTATAGCCAGAGCTATAGCCAAAAATCCAGGCATAATGATATTTGATGACTGTCTCTCTGCAGTAGATACGAAAACAGAGGAAAAAATACTTGGCAATCTGAAAGAAGTAACCAGGGACAGAACATCTATCATAATAGCCCATAGAATATCCACTGTTAAGCATGCCGATGAGATAATAGTATTGGACGAAGGCAGGATAACAGAAAGAGGAACCCATGATGAACTTGTAGCCTTAGGCGGCTACTACAGCAGAATATACCATAAGCAGCTGCTGGAAGAAAAGATTGCAGGACAGGAATAGGGGGTTAGGAATATGAATAATTTCCATGAAGAAGAAGTATTGGGAAAAGCCTTTGACGCTCGTCTAATGAAAAGACTGCTCAAATATGCTAAACCCTATATTGGTCTCATATCTGCCTGCTTCCTGCTATTGATTCTAATAACCTTAAGTGATCTTGCCAGACCTTATCTGATGAAAATTGCGATAGATGATCATATAGCAATAGGAAATAAAGAAGGATTGAAAAATACTGCACTCATATTTGTTGCTGTAATTACTGGAGGCTTTATCTGCAACTACCTGCAGGTTTATCTTCTGCATTATACAGGTCAGAAGATTATATACAACATGAGGCAGGAGCTCTTTTCACATCTTTTAAGAATGTCTCTCTCATTTTATGACAGAAATCCTGTGGGAAGGCTTGTCACCAGGGTAAGCAACGATATGGAAAACCTCAATGAAATGTACACTGCCGTTTTAGTAAATCTATTCAAGGATATACTGACCCTTATAGGCATCATCATAGTAATGTTGAGGATGAACGCAAAAGTTGCCCTCATAAGCTTTATCGCCATACCGTTTATATTTTTATCTGCCATGATTTTCAGGAGAGAATCAAGAAAAGCTTACAGGTTGGTAAGAGTAAAGCTGGCGAAGATAAATGCAACATTGAGTGAAAACATATCTGGCATGAAAATTATTCAGATATTCAACAGAGAAAAGTTTAAGTATAATGAATTTTATGCTATAAATGATGAGCATAAGCAGGCAAGCTTTAGAGAGCTTTTTGTATTTGCTGTGTTCAGGCCTTCCATGGACCTTATATATTCCTTATCCCTTGCACTGCTGATATGGTACGGCGGCGGCAGAGTGCTCCAGGGCATGCTGCCTTTCGGAGTTCTCTTTGCTTTTGTAAATTACATTGACCAGTTCTTCAAACCCATTAATGATTTGACAGAAAAATTCAATATATTGCAGTCTGCCATGGCATCAGCAGAAAGAATATTCCTTCTCCTGGACCAGGAGGAAGGAATCAAAAATGTAGAAAATCCCAAACCGTTGGGTAGACTGGAAGGGAAAATTGAATTCAAGAATGTCTGGTTTGCTTATGAAGATGAGAATTGGGTTCTCAGGGATGTAAGCTTTACCATAAATCCAGGCGAAACCGTAGCCTTCGTCGGCGCCACAGGAGCAGGCAAGACATCTATTATCAGCCTGATAACACGGCTCTATGATATTCAGAAAGGTGAAATACTCATTGACGGTAAGAATATAAAGGAAATAAACAAATATGAGCTTCGTTCCAAGATAGGAGTAGTGCTTCAGGATGTTTTCCTCTTTACCGGGGACATAAAGGGGAACATAAGATTGAACAACCAGGATATAGACGATGAAAAGATTAAGGAAGTGGCTGGCTTTGTAAATGCAGATACCTTCATAAAGAATCTGCCCAATAAATATGACGAGAAGGTTATGGAAAGAGGCGCCACACTATCATCGGGACAAAGGCAGCTATTAGCTTTTGCAAGAGCTTTAGCCTTTAATCCTTCGGTTCTGGTTCTTGATGAGGCCACTTCAAACATAGATACTGAGACGGAGCTTTTGATACAGGATGCCATCAAGAAACTGATAAAAGACAGAACCAACATCATAATTGCCCATAGACTTTCAACTATACAAAACGCTGACAAGATCATAGTAATGCACAAAGGCAGGATAAGAGAAATGGGTAAACACCAGGAACTGCTTGATAGAAAGGGTATGTATTATGATTTGTACTTGTTGCAGTATAAGGAATAGCTTTGCATAAAAAGTGCTTCTTTGACAGATAATTAGTTAATGAAGCTAATATGCAAAGCGGTGGTAA
>Ga0134092_1002479_pt1 | contig 14004 bp, 11 predicted proteins | sample 3_6taG_FD_94454 | JGI IMG/M metagenome (GOLD analysis project Ga0134092, IMG submission 94454) | Switchgrass degrading microbial communities from high solid loading bioreactors in New Hampshire, USA - 3_6_20_6_A3 metaG | ecosystem: Engineered > Bioreactor > Semi-continuous > Anaerobic >...
AAAGCTTCGGCAAATAATATGATATATGGCTTCACTGCTTTTTTGTCTCGGCATCCTCGGCATAAAAACCACCTTGTTTTTTCTTTATCTTAATTTTAGCATAGAACATATGTTCTGTATATTATTTCCCAAATAAAATACGCTCATATCGAGCGTTTTAGGTAAAAATATCAATGTTAATATTGCAAGTCTGCGGCTCAATTTATAAATGTCCTCTCCTTCACGCACTATCTCATGCAATAATCCAAGAACTGATAATCCGAGATCTGTCCCTTGCCTGTGTAGCTTAGTTAATCTTTATTGGCAGTTTCTTCTTGCTGACATTCAAGGAATGTCCCTGGATAGCCTTGTTACCTGAAATAACTGATTCCTGCTTCAAATATCAACTGATCTTTGTTCCCGGGTATGTTAATGCAAACATTGTCCCCTTTTCTTTCGGAATGTCCCATCTTACCCAGTATTCTGCCGTCAGGGCTTGTGATACCTTCTATTGCATACATTGAGCCGTTTGGATTGAATCTGATGTCATAGGTAGCATTACCATCCATATCAACATATTGTGTTGCTATTTGCCCGTTTCTTGCCAGTGTTTGAATAACTTCATCCGGGGCTACAAATCTTCCCTCTCCATGTGAGACTGCTATTGTGTGTATATCTCCAACCTTAACATTATTGAACCAGGGAGATAAGTTTGAGGCAATTCTTGTACGCACCATGCATGAAACATGTCTTCCTATCGAATTGAAAGTCAATGTCGGGCTGTTCGAATCAATTTCTCTTATTTCACCATATGGTAGCAGTCCAAGTTTGATCAGTGCCTGGAAACCATTACATATACCAAGTATAAGACCGTCCCTGTTTTGCAGCAGGTCCATAACTGCTTCTTTAATGTATGGATTTCTAAAAGCAGTTGCAATAAATTTTCCGGATCCTTCAGGCTCATCACCGGCACTGAATCCACCGGGGAACATGATTATCTGACTGTTCCTAATTCTGTCTGTCATCGCTGAAATCGTTTGCATTATGCAATCAGGTGTCAGATTCTTTACTATAAATATATCTGCTATACCTCCTGCTTTCTCAAATGCTTTCGCAGAATCATACTCACAGTTCGTGCCAGGGAAAACAGGTATGAAAACCCTCGGTTTCGCAAAGGATAACGGTTTTAACCGCTTTACATCTGCCTTTTTGCCTGTTTCGTAGCTAACGGTTTCTATCTTAGTGTAATCCACGTTTGCTTTCGTCGGGAAAATGGGTTCCAGTGTTTTCATCCATTTTTCAATAATTTCATCTAGAAGAAGCGTCCCCTTATTTTGACCCCTACTGTTAATTATTATTATACGATTTTCGATAGTTCGCCCAAGAAGTTTGTAGTCCAAACCCTTCATTATCTGATCGATGTTTTGCTCACCGCTGACTTCAATAATGATTGAGCCATAGTCAGGTGAAAACAGTATATCCGTATCATCGACATCAAGTTCGACGCCGATCATATTACCAAAACACATTCTGCTTATAGCTTCAGCAGCTCCTCCCTGGCGTACCGAATGAGCTGAGAGAACCGTCCCTTTTCTCATCAACTCATGGATTTTTGTGTATGTTGAGCTGAGCTGATCAAAATCAGGGAGTTCATATTTATCCCTGTTTACCTTGATCATTACAACATAACTGCCGCTTCTTTTAAATTCTGCGGATATTACTTTGTCCGCATCATTTATATTCACAGCAAACGCAACTAATGTCGGTGGAACATCAAGGTTTTTGAATGTACCTGACATGCTGTCTTTCCCGCCGATGGCCGGAATACCGAGTTTAAGCTGGGCATAATATGCTCCCAACAGTGCGCTGAATGGTTTGCCCCATCTCGCAGGATCTTTTCCAGGTTTTTTAAAATACTCCTGCAATGTAAGTCTCACTTTTCTATAATCTCCGCCCATTGCAACAACTTTTGCAATTGCTTCAACTACAGCAAAAACTGCGCCATGGAATGGGCTCCATTTTGATATGGCAGGATTGAAACCATATGTCATAATCGTACAGGTGGTTGTATCACCTTCCAGGACTGGCAGTTTAGCTGCCATGCCCTCTTCCGGAGTCAACTGGAATTCCCCGCCAAATGGCATCAGAACTGTCCCTGCTCCTATTGTACTGTCAAAACGCTCTACCAGCCCTTTCTGACAACAGTGCTCCAGCCTCTGCAGGTTAAATTCCCATGCATCCTTCAGGTTATCATGTCTACTCAAAATCCCCAATGCTTGCTCGAAGTAATTGGGGGACAGTCCTTCTCTAATGTCTGCGCGGGACAGTCCTTCAGCTTCCTCAAAACCAGGCATACGCGGCTCAGCCGCCTTTACATCCGTAGTTTGCCTTACACCGTTGGTGTCCAGGAACTTTCTGCTGATATCAACTATCGTATTGCCGCGCCATTTCATTCTGAGCCTGCCTGTATCGGACACAACAGCAACTTCAGTTGCTTCAAGGTTTTCTTCCATGGCTGCCTGAATAAACGCTTCCTTGTCCTTACTTGAAATTACAACTGCCATTCTTTCCTGAGACTCTGAGATTGCCAGCTCTGTCCCGTCAAGGCCTTCGTATTTTTTCGGCACACAGTCCAGGTTTATATCCAAACCCTCAGCAAGTTCTCCGATGGCAACGCACACGCCTCCGGCACCAAAGTCATTGCATTTTTTGATCATGCGGCTTACTTTTTCGTTCCTAAATAATCTTTGTATTTTTCTTTCTGTTGGAGGATTACCTTTCTGCACCTCAGCTCCACACGTTAAAAGAGACTGCTCGTTATGCTCCTTTGACGATCCGGTAGCACCACCGCACCCATCCCGCCCGGTTCTGCCTCCGAGCAGAATTACAATGTCACCTGCCTCTGGTTTCATCCTGACTACATTTCTTTTGGGTGCAGCTCCAATAACCGCACCTATTTCCAATCTCTTTGCCACATATCCCTCATCATAGATCTCAGCTACCTGACCTGTCGCAAGGCCGATCTGGTTCCCGTAAGAACTGTACCCTGCTGCTGCTCCGGTTGTTATTTTCCTTTGAGGCAGCTTCCCGGGAAGCGTATCTTTAACCGGAGTTCTCGGATCACCGCTTCCGGTTACCCTCATTGCCTGGTATACATACGATCTGCCTGAAAGTGGATCCCTTATGGCACCGCCCAGGCATGTAGCAGCACCACCAAAAGGTTCTATCTCAGTAGGATGGTTGTGTGTCTCGTTTTTGAACATAACGAGCCATTCTTCATCCTTACCGTTAACTTTAGCATTCACAACAATGCTGCAGGCATTGATCTCATCAGATGCATCAAGATCATCAAGCTTTCCGTTCTTCTTAAGCACTTTCATTGCTATTGTAGCAAGATCCATCAAGTTAATGTCTCTTTCCGCATCACCATAGACATATTTTCTTGAATCTATATATTGCTCGTACACATTTTTGAGGAAACTTCCGAATGGGCTGTCTTCGAAATGAATATTATTTATCGAAGTTAAAAATGTAGTATGTCTGCAGTGGTCTGACCAGTATGTATCAACAACTCTCAACTCAGTTATTGTAGGATCTCTGTGTTCTGTTTCAGCGAAATATTTCCTGAAAAACTCCAAATCATCCAGTGACATTGCCAGTCCGAGATCACTATGCAATGATGCCAGCTCATCAGCAGTCATACTGCAGAAACCCGTAATTTGAGAAACGTCCCCCGGATATACCAGCTCTTCATCAAGTGTGTCAGGCTTCTCCATATCCGCTTCACGGCTCTCTATAGGGTTTATGCAATAACCTTTGATTTTTTTTATGTCATCATCTGACAATGTTCCCTTCAGTACAATTATTTTGGCTGCCTTACACCTGGGCCGTTCTCCCAGGGTCAAAAACTGGATGCATTGTGATGCAGAATCTGCCCTCTGGTCATACTGCCCGGGGAGATATTCTACCGCAAAGGCCTGTTCATCAGGACCGAAGGATACGTTTTCCTCATAAAGTTGGTCGACTGGGGGCTCAGAAAAGATAGTGTTCTTTGATGCTTCATATTCTGCATCAGTAATATCAGTAATATCATATCTGTTTATGATTCTGACACCCTTAAGTCCGTCTATCCCAAGATTTATTTTAAGGTCACGGTACAATCCCTGTGCTTCCACATCGTACCCTTTTTTCTTTTCGGCAAATACGCGTCTTATGCGCTTTCTCTGATTTATCATATCCATTTCAGCCATGCTCATCTCAATGCACCTCTCAGAAAATTAATAATTGATGCTGTTCTTTGCTTCACAAATCTATTATATAATGATATAATTCATTATAAAAATTAATATATTTAATGTATAGTATTAGATAATCTTATGGATATTAACTTTGAGCTTTATAAGGTATTCCATGCAGTTGCCAGGACAGGAAGCTTTTCTGCAGCTGCCCGCAAACTATATATATCTCAGTCGGCTGTTAGTCAGTCAATACGGAACCTGGAAAAAAGCACAGGCTGTGTGCTTTTTTCCAGAGGAACGAGAAACATAAAGCTGACTGCTGTCGGTGAAATGCTGTACAGCCATGTGGACCAGGCTTACAGTCTATTTAAATCCGCAGAAAACAAAATACAAGAGATGCAGTCATTGAAGCTTGGAGAAGTAAAAGTAGGCGTCGGTGATACGATTCTGCGTTATCTCTTGCTTCCCTTTCTGCAGCAGTTTATCAGGCAATTTCCCGACATCAGACTAAAGATAATAAACAGAACCACTCCAGGCATCATTGAATCCATCAAATCAGGTGCTGTCGATCTTGGTATCGTGACAATGCCTATTGACGACAAGGATATAACAGTTACAGAATATCGTGAAATAGAAGACGTTTTTATCAGTTCTGTACGTTTCGGCTATTTGAAGGACAAAGTCGTCACAATAAAGGAGCTGGCTTCACTTCCACTGCTGCTGCTTCAAAAGGAAAGCGTGACACGGCGGAATTTGGATATGTTTTTTTCTGCAAACGGTGTTGAAATAGCACCTGAAATAGAACTTGAAAGCATGGATCTTTTAGTCGAATTGTCCAGAATCGGGCTTGGAGTAGCATATGTTCTGAAAGAAAGCGCCGATCAGTTTATCAGGAATAATGAATTGTTCACTTTAAGGCTTGAAGAACCGCCGCCAAAGAGACACCTTGGTATAGCACAAATGAAAAAAGTTCCTTTATCACCCGCTGCAGAAGTTTTTAAAATGAAACTATACGGGGACAGTTCTATATAGTCTTGGGGACAGTCCTTTGATTAATAGACAGCTCTTTATTAAGGGGACAGTCCTTCACACATTCCTTCAGCAGCAAAGCAAAAGCGCCATGCATTAACATGACGCTTTTACTTTGCTGTTTTCTAAAAATCCTGTCTTCCGTTCCGTATGTTGTATTCGCAAGGATCGCAGCCATAAATTCTGATACTCGCCTATATCATGAATTTCTCTCACAATCCTGCTTATCCGCCAGTTCAGCCAGTTTGCCCAGCAGTATGTTACTTCTTTCAATGAACTTTGTCATAGCTTCAGGCTCAAGCTGTTTGTGGCTCAGCATTGCCAGATCATACACATGCTGGCAGATCAGTTTTACGTCTTCCTGTCTCTCGCTGTCATCTGAAAGCTTAGCGACAGATTTTATGAGAGGATTGGTGCTGTTAAGCACAAGCGTCCTTTCGTCCTGGAACATATTTCCCCAGTCCATACCGCTCATTCCGTACATTCTGCTCATTTCCTGCATTCTTCTGGAATACTCGGAGAGCAGAATTATCCCCGACGTTGACGCTGCTTTAAGTGCTTCTACCTTTATTTTCAGCTTGTCATCTCCCAGCGCTTCCTTGAATACCTTCTCCAGTTTCTGAGACAAATCTGCCGACGTTCCGTCAGTATTGGCATCCTTCATGCTGTCAGACAAATCAGCATCGATTCGCGAGAATTTCACACCATTTTCCTTAATCTCAAGGAACTGAATGAAATGGTTGTCTATAAGCGTATTCAGGATGACAGCTTCCATATCCTGTTCTTTGAACATCTTTATATACTGCGCCTGCTGCCTTTCATCAGTAACATAGAAAACCTTATCCTTGTGCTTATCCTTGTTCCTTTCAAGGTAATCCTTCAAAGTGACATAATCACCATTAATCGTCTTATATATGACAATGTCCTTTACTCTTTCAAAGAATTTCTCTTCACGGATGCAGCCATACTTCACGAATGGATTGATATCATCCCAGTACTTGTTATAATTGTCCCTCTCATTTTCATATAACGAAATCAGCTTGTCAGCAACCTTCTTTGTGATATGAGTAGAAATCTTCTTAACGTAGCCGTCATTCTGCAAGAAGCTTCTCGATACATTCAACGGCAGGTCAGGACAGTCGATGACTCCCTTCAGCAGCATTAAAAACTCCGGAATCACTTCTTTGATGTTATCAGCTACGAAAACCTGGTTGTAGTAAAGCTTTATCTGACCCTCTATGGTCTCGAACTCATGTTTGAGCTTCGGGAAATACAAAATGCCTTTTAGGTTAAACGGGTAATCCATGTTCAGATGGATCCAGAAAAGCGGATCATTGAAGTCATGAAATACCTTTCTGTAAAACTCCTTATACTCATCATCCGTGCAATCCTTTGGCGCTTTTAACCAAAGCGGATGTGTGTCATTTATCGGTTTCTCCTTCTGCTCATCCGACTTTTCGTCCTTTGAGGATCCCTCAGAACCAGTATCATCCTCTGGTCCTTTGTCTTTTTCCGTTTCAGCAGAAACGTCCCCTTTATTAGTTGCTGAAGAAGCGTCCCCCTCTTTTGTCACTTTTGTGGAGCCTTCTTCATTGCTCTTGCTGTCCTCTGCTTTTTTAGAAGCGTCCCTCAAAAATATTTCAAATGGCATGAATGAGCAATATTTTTCCAGGACGTTTCTCATTTGATAATAGTCAAGAAACTCCACGGAATCTTCGGCGACATAAAGTGTAACCGTAGTACCTCTTTCAGTTCTGTCCGAATCATCCATTTCAAACTCCGTCCCGCCAGTGCTTGTCCATTTCACTGCCCTGGCACCCGGCTGCCACGATAACGTGTCGATCGTGACCTTCTCTGATACCATGAATGCAGAGTAGAATCCCAGACCAAAATGCCCTATGATCTGGCTGCCTTCATCTGTCTTATCCTTGTATTTCTCCAAAAAGTCTGCCGCGCCTGAAAACGCAACCTGATTGATATATTTCTTAACCTCATCGCCGGTCATGCCGATGCCGTTATCAATGAATTTAATGGTTTTGTCGTCCTTGTTGATCTCAACTATAATAGAAAACTTTTCATTTTCAGGTATTCGAGCCTCACCAATCGAAGCAAGCTTTTTCAGTTTGGTGATAGCGTCATTGGCATTAGACACCATTTCTCTTACAAAAATGTCTTTTTCGGAATAAAGCCACTTTTTTATTATGGGTAAAATATTCTCTGCATGGATCGAAATATTGCCATTTTCGCGTGGCATACCCAGACCTCCTTGAACTAAGTGTATTTTTATGCCATAGAATATATTACAACTTGAAATCCTGGCTTGTCAAGGAAATTTTAGCACTCATCACAACGGAGTGCTAACAAAGACAAAAAAGAATTTCGCTTATCTCTGATACCTGAGCCATCTTATCTCTGATACCTGAACCATTTAGTATACCTGGATCAGTTAATGATACACAGAAACCAACACATAACCTGCATGCTTATTCAACTTAATATACGGAATCATAGATACTTTCAGAAAATAGATGTGCTATTTATTTGAACCGCCATTGTTTGGTTTCATCAACAAAATATACCTGCCCTGCCTTACAAGCAGCTTACCGAAAATAGCTATAAGCTTCCTTCGCAGTCCCAGCTCAGGTTTCCTAAAGCAGAAACCGTATTCATATCCGTGTGTCTGTGTCCTGCTGCTATGTACAATAAAGCCTTCCAGACGATAATCCATATCATCTAGCCTCAATAACAGTTCCAGAACTGCTCTTTTACCAACCGGAAACTTAAGCTTTGAAGCAAACCTCACCCCTCCAACACTGAAATCCAGTATTCTGACTTTCGCCGAGTTGGATATTACAGGGCTGCCGTTTGCTTCAATGATCCTGATCGCTCCAAATAAGTTCGTATCAGGCTTTATTCTTAAATACTTCCGAGAGTAAACCCTCTGTTCCAAATCATCACCTGCTGGGCCAACACGTATTATCTTGCAACAGGAAAATATTACCACATATTTGCATGTTTATCAATATATTCCCCAAGTATTTTGTCATACTCACGCCTAATGGCTTTTATCACTAAATTCTCTGATGAATTCAGGACAACATCATCAATTGATTTTACAGGAAGCACCTTTATTGATGTCCCTGACAAAAAGGCACCTTCCATGCGACTAATTTCATCAGCGCCCACAAATTTCTCCAACACTTCATAACCTGCATTTCTGCATGCTTCGAATACGTACTTACGGGTTATTCCCCTCAATACATACTCTCCTGGAGCTGTCAGCACCTTGTCTCCCTTGACAAAAAACAGGTTGGACCTGCTGCCTTCTGTAATCCTACCATTACTGTCAACCAATATAACCTCAAAAAGGCTTTCGGCTGCCATTTTGGCATTTATAGCATCCTTATATGCTTTGTTCAATATTTTTGCATTTGGATTATGCCTTTCGATCCGGAGCTTCCCGGTAATAACCCCTGCATCAGCTTCGGCCTCTGTCGGGTAGTAGCTTTTGCTGATGTAGATCAGCTCATTTTGAATTCCGTCTTCATCAAACAGCACCAACTTGATATTACAGTTGGTGTTTACAGTTTTTGAAAGCAGCTTCCTGATATCGTCCGCTAGCTGATCCATAGTCATTGGAAGCGGTTTTCCGATAGTATTGTAAGTTGATCTTAATCTGTCAAAATGATCCTCAAAAAACAGCGGAACTCCGTTGATTACTCTGATTACTTCGTAAGCTGCCTTTCCGGAGATTTTCTCCATATCATAGCCAACTGTCCCGGAGGATTCCCTTAATCTGCCGTTATGTACGACAAAATTGCCGACATTATCTTCCATAAGTTATATCATCCCTTTTTCTGCAATAGTAAGCCTGTTTTGCCGATGTGACAACAAGCAGGCTTCGATGAACTGTTTCCACGCATAGGGTTTCCATCAAAAGCCCGCCTGCATCCAATTGATCACATCAGGTGTATCCTGCTGCCCACTGCACTGCTTTGTTGGCAGCGGAATCTTCATTTTAATGCCACATCAATATCAACTATAAAACATTAATCAACTATATTCAATATTATATATTAGATTATCACTCTGCAACTCCGGATAATGGACGCTGAGAATGAATCTTCAGGCCAGGTACTCTAACTTATAAATTTACTCTAAGTTAGAGTTGTACTTTAACCTGGTCTACTCGACCGCAAGGAGCATCTTCCTGTTGTTTAGTATCTTGCGTATACTGTCCTCTGACAAATGATACTCTTCCATAAGCTCTTGGACTGATGCGCCTTCCTCATGTTTTATGCATATCTCAGTATTCCTTTTTCTGATCATCATTCTGGCGCCATTCAGGGCGCCCCACCCTGCTCTCTTATTTTCCTTCCTTGGTATGTAAAGCAGCTCTCCCTGTACATAATGCTGTAATTGCTCAAGCAATGGTTCTGGCAATACGTTTTTACCGTTTATATATTTCATTTTCATCTTCCTCCTGCTAACTGCATCTTTTCCTACATTAGCATCAGACTTCGTATTTGGCTGTGCTAACATACAAATTACTGTAGTTATGTTGGGTCATAAGCTTAGTTGTTGCATTAGCTCCGTTAGTTCATTAACCTCTCGTTGCTTCACTTGCTCCAGGTTCATTAACCTTGCTGCATCATTGCCACGATGGTTTCATTGACCTGTTGCTCATTTGCTTCGATGGTTCTTTAGCCCAGTTGCATCATTTGCTTCGGTAGAGATTCACTAGTCTCATTTCTGCAATAGTTCCTTGCTCATTAGCTTCGTTGCTTCTTGCAGCCCATTGGAACTTGGTTCACCATGCTGTATGACCGGGTAATAAAAAAACCGCCAGGCAAACCCTTGGCGGAGCAAAAATGGGCATAAAAAAAGCACGATAACCGTTACCATGCCGTTTTTCCCCGTGTATCATTTTGGTCAAAGGTTATTCCCTGAAATCGACTGAAGAACGCAGACAAAAGCCCATACTGCCCGGACATTCCGCCATGCATCCCCAGCAATATTCAATTAAATATCGCTCACCTCAAAAACTGTAAACTTCACTTTCAACAACTCCTTTCTTTTGAAAGTATAACATACATTTCTATTATATACCACCTGCCGCCTTGCGGTCAAGAACATAAGAATACGAAAACTTTATTATAGTTGTTTTTTCCGGCTGGCCTCGGTTTTTTGCAACATATTTAAATGGTACGCAAAGACAATGATGCATTTTGATCAATAGTACAGGATGCTCTGCCGGATCAGTGATAAAATCTCCGGCGAGCCTCAATATATTATGTGTTTAAGCCAAGCAACCCAGGCAGTTCCGGAAATCTTACAATTCGCAGCTTTGCATCGGTATGACGGTTATTCTTGTCATAATATATAGCTTTCATTCCAATATTGCATGGGGCGATATAATCGTTGACATAATCATCTCCCACAAACACAATCTGACCCGGGGAAACGCCCGAAAGTCTTACAGCCTCTTTGTATATTTCAGAATGTGGTTTTCTTCTGCCGACTTTCACCGAAGTGACCACAAAGCTGAAGTATTTCCTGATGTCCAGCATTTCCAGCAACTCCTCTATGCCATCCATCACCATGAAGTTTGAAACCACAGCCATGGGGACAGTCCTTTTAAGACGCTCAAGCGTTTCTCTTACCTCATCACTGACATAACATTGGGCCTTGTAATTCTTCCAATAGTTCCTGTACAGCAAATCGGCTGCAGCCTCTGCCTGCTGTGCAGGCATGCCTTCATCAACCGACCGTATCATGTGTAAGAACCGTCCCCTCATTTCGTATTCTGCATGTTCGGGCAATGAGGATGCGAGTTCTCGTTTGGATTCAGCATAGCACCCCACAAAATCATCAAAGCTTTCCCAATAACCCTCTGCACCGGATCCGTCATAAGCCCACATTGCGTAGTCCTCCAATGAAGGCAGTTTGTACAGATCAATCAATGTTTCCATACAATCGAAGAAAATATACTCAACCCCATTGATCATATAAAAACCTCTCTTTGAGCCTTGTTGTTAATTCTTAGGTGGATTATAATTTATTGCGTCGGAATATGCAACAGACAGTAACTTCTCCGTTGAGGCGGTCGACTTATATTATATTCAACACACATATTACCGATGACAATGCAAAAATTAAAAAAGGAAGGTAACGCAATGGGAACTGTAAAAGATTTTAAAAATATAACCAATTGGGATGAACTGTTTGACATGACAAATGAATACCTGACATTTCTTCTTGAACAGCATGAAGTAACACATGATATGATTATCAAAACAACACACGATATACTGAAAAATGCAGGTTACAACTACTCCTACGACGATGTGGAAAAAGAATACTACGACGGATTCTAGCTAACTTATAATGAGATTTAGGGTTCTATAACTAAATTGCCTGGATCCCGTATGTTCGCATACGGGATCATTTATGTTTGAGGTGTATATCCGGGCTTTTTATATAACAAGTTTGCTTTGCCTAATATATCCGGTTTATAAACCGCCTCGTTCCAGTTTTCAGGTTCGATTTCCTCCAATGCTACCGATACGGATGATTCATTAACCCCGAGGCTTTTAATAACTGCTTTGGTTACCTCATCAGTCAGATTTCTTTTCATTTCTTCAGTTCTTCCAGTGTACATCTTGATTATCACATGCGGCATACCCTCTACCTCCTTTTTGTCTATTATACCAGATAATGATATTTAGGGACAGTTCTTCCAAACCACCGAAATAACAAGATGATACTAGCAAACTCAAGTATTAATGAAAATTTTCTAATAATCAGTAGCATTAGCTATATAAAACTTTATCATCTGGTATTGTCTTTTTTGCTAATATAGAGTATAATTCATTTTGCACGTTGTTTGCCAACTTGGCTCAGCTGGTAGAGCAGCTCATTCGTAATGAGCAGGTCGCCGGTTCGAATCCGGCAGTTGGCTCCAGATTAAAACCCAGCCCATTACAAACGGGCCGGGTTTTTTATGTTGTTCTCTTCCTTTACAGAACGTTAATCAAAACACTCCTAATATTATAAGAACTGTCCCAACCACACACATTGTTTCAAAGAACTGTCCCCAAAAAGACTGTCCCTCATCTATATTTTCCCCTAAACCCGAAGCTGAGTTCTGCATATGCACTTTTGTCTATGCACTTATAGGACTGTCCCCAAGCATCAGGATTTGCCCCTGTATTCCATCAAAAAAACAATACCATTCGAAGGACTGTCCCTCTTAATTATTGTAATATTAACAAAAATTGTATAGAATTAAGTTGTATTTTGTTGTAAAAGGAGGCCTTTATGGACGAGTATAATAACATGTATGGTAACGGGCCGGAGTACAACGCTGGCACGGGAAATGCCCAGTATTCTTATGATTTCGAAAATGAAGCAGCCAGAAGCAATCAAGAGACCGACAACAGCGGGTATGATCAGTTCAGCAATGAAAGCCAGAATTCTACTTTTTCCGGCAATGAGCAGACCTGTGCCAACTGCGGCGAGTCACCTGTTGTCGAAGGATACTCGATACCCTTGTGTTACAGGTGCAGAGAGCATCTCATAAAATACCCGGTTCCAGTCCCTGTAAAAATTTTTGCTTTGATAGTTCTGTTAGTTTTCACATTTTCCATGCTGTCCTTCCCCAAATCTCTGAAAGCAGGCATAGCATATGAACGCGGGCTACGTGCGGAAAGTGAGATGAAGTTCATCACAGCTGCCAATGAATATCAAAAGGTCGTAGAAATATTCCCCAATTCGTTCATAGCCTGCGGGAAGTTATTTGTCACACATGTAAAAAATCATAATTTCGATCAGGCTGCTGAGGTTTTTGCGATGATAGAAGGCAAAGAAAGCAAAGACTCTGATGAGATCGTAGTTATAGATGAAGCAAATGAAGCTTTGGAATTCCTTGATGGTTTTTTCTCTTTCAGTGATGCCCTGTATGAAATAGTTGAGAGAAACGAATCACTGGAATCTACCAGTAAAAGCCTGAAGCAATATGTTGACCAAAACCCTTTAGATCATTGGGGACATTACTATTATGCACAGGTACTGTTCGATCTTAAGCTATATGAAGCAGCTAAAGCAGAATACCTGAAAGCTGTTGAACTAAAGCCGGAAATCCATGAATTCAGGCTTGGTGCCGCTGCAGCATACAGGCAGACCGGAGAAATCAGTAAAGCCATCGAGCAGTGCAACATCGTCTTGTCAGAAAATGCGGAGTTCCCTGAGGCTTTCGTTTCGTTAAGCAAAATTGACCTTAAGTGCAGGCGTTATGATGATGCATTGGAAAATGCCAAAAAAGCTTTTGCATACGAAAGCACCAATCCCAACGCAATTGCGACCCTGGCTTTAGCCTGTCATTTTAATAAGATGGATGATCAGCGGGATGAATTACTGAATATATTGCTTGACTATGATAAAGAATACTATGATTATGCCATTGAAATCATCAGCGGAGAATCAGACCTGTTTAACTAATGCCAATTGGTATTCTAAATTTAAATGTACATAACAGATGCATTATTCGAATGTAACCAAAATATCAAATGCTCCAGCGGTAATGCAAAGGAAATTTTGAAAATGAGAGTAATATTGATTTTTTGTTGAGCATCAAAAATAAACTTCGGCTCTGTTAACTAAGTATGAAAAGAATGAGACCTGAAAGGACTCTGGTAGGCTCAAAAAGGAAAAAGCCTACAAATGGAATCGACTAAATGTAAAATAACACGAAAAGACG
>Ga0134092_1002481_pt1 | contig 13999 bp, 9 predicted proteins | sample 3_6taG_FD_94454 | JGI IMG/M metagenome (GOLD analysis project Ga0134092, IMG submission 94454) | Switchgrass degrading microbial communities from high solid loading bioreactors in New Hampshire, USA - 3_6_20_6_A3 metaG | ecosystem: Engineered > Bioreactor > Semi-continuous > Anaerobic > Digestate...
CAAAAGGCATCGGCAATAACATGGTAGGCGCAGATGTTCCTATGACCCGCGAGATGATGTTCACTCTGATTTACAACATCCTGGATATCATGGGAGAACTGCCTGAAACAGATGTTATTGCGAAAGATCCGACAAGCTTCAGCGACTACAGTGAGTTGTCCGACTGGGCAGTAGAAGCAACTTCGGCCCTTATCGAAAAGGGTATTATCGAAGGTACGGGCAACAATACCCTGTCACCCAAGGCAACAGCTGTTCGCGCAGAAATGCTGACGATCCTGTACAGGCTTTTGAATAAATAAGCCAATTATCTGAAACAGAAGTGTAACTGACGGCTGCCTCGGGGCGACATGCTGCAATGTTGTCCCTGGGGCAGCTTTTTTATCCAAAAAACAGGCCTTTGCAGGCATTTGTGTTCAAGAAAATCCTTGAACTGGTCATAATGTGTGTTATAATATACATTGTGTCATACTACCCGTGATTCTTGAATTGTATTCCTATATTCAGGAAAACACAAAAGTGCGTAAAACGAGGGGGAATTCATATGAAGGATTATACCGTGGAAAAGCTCCGCAATGTGTGTCTGATGTCGCACGGCGGGGCAGGTAAGACAACTCTTGCAGAGGCTATGTTGTTCAACACCGGCGTACTTGACAGGTTTGGCAAGGTTAACGACGGCAACACTACTACGGATTACGACCCGGAAGAAATCAAAAGAAAAATTTCTATCAGCACTGCTATAGCACCTTGTGAATGGAAGGATCATAAAATCAATGTTATTGACACTCCCGGTTATTTTGACTTCGTAGGAGAAGTCAAGCAGGGCATCAGGGTATCAGATGCAGCAATCATACTGGTACCGGCCAAGGGCGGAGTAGCCGTTGGAACAGAAAAGTCCTGGGCCTATGCCAAAGAGCAGGGCATACCGAAAGTATTTTTTGTAAGTAAGATGGACGAAGAGCATGCCAATTTCTTTGAAGTTCTTGATCAACTGATCGACACGTTCGGTAAAAACGTAATAGCATTCCAGCTCCCCATAATTGAAAATGAAAAGTTCACAGGTTTTGTTGATGTTATTAATATGAAGGCGAAGAAATTCGACAAGGATAAGCTGGTTGATACAGCCATTCCTGCCGGTTTAAATGATAGGATCGAGTCTGTTAAGGAAGCTCTCAACGAAGCAATCGCTGAAACAAGCGAGGATTTGATGGAGAAATACTTCGGAGGCGAAGAGTTTACACCGGAGGATATCCAGAAGGGTCTTCGCGCCGGTATAGCGGACGGCTCCATCGTACCGGTCCTTTGTGGCGCAGCGTATCTCAATCAGGGCGTTACGACATTGATGGATCTGATTATTGATTATTTGCCTTCACCTGCCTGCAAGCCGGTGATAAAAGCTGTCAAGCCGGGCACTGACACGGTAGTAGAACTTAAGAATTCCCCGGATGAATCATTGTCTGCCCTTGTTTTCAAAACGATAGCAGACCCGTTTGTAGGTAAGATTTCTATCTTCAGAGTATATTCAGGAACACTCAAATCCGATACGACAGTATACAATTCCACCGCTGAAAAAACTGAAAAAACCGCACAGGTATTCATGCTCAGAGGCAAGAAGCAGTTGCCGGTTGACAAGCTTATTGCCGGAGACATCGGTGCCGTTGCGAAGCTTCAGTATACAAACACCAATGATACATTGTGTGACCAGTCAAAACCCGTCATGCTTGAAAAGATAGTATTCCCTGAGCCTACACTGTCTCTGGCGGTTGAGCCGAAGGCGAAGGGTGACGAAGAAAAGATAAGCTCCGGACTCAACAGACTGCAGGATGAAGATCCTACCTTCAAGGTTGAGGTAAATACGGAAACTCATCAGACAGTAATTTCGGGTATAGGCGAACAGCATCTTGACGTAATCGTCAGCAAGCTCAAGGCTAAATTCGGAGTATCGGTGAACCTCGTCGATCCTAAGGTTCCTTACAGAGAGACCATCAAAAAGAAGGTCAAGGTTGAAGGAAAACATAAGAAACAGTCCGGCGGTCATGGACAGTACGGTCACGTCTGGATTGAATTCGAACCCGGTGAAACTGAAGATCTGACCTTCGAAGAAAAGATATTCGGAGGCGCGGTGCCCAAGCAGTATCATCCGGCTGTAGAAAAAGGTCTGCGTGAGGCAATACTCCACGGTGTCCTTGCAGGATACCCGGTGGTTAACCTGAAAGCAACACTGGTCGACGGATCATACCATGATGTCGACTCATCTGAAATGGCATTCAAGATAGCAGCCCGCCTTGCATATAAGAAGGGTCTGCCTCAGGCCAATCCGGTGCTGCTTGAGCCTATAAATCATGTTGAAGTATACATTCCGGATTCTTACATGGGTGACATAATCGGCGACCTCAATAAGAGAAGAGGAAGGATCCTTGGAATGAATCCTTATGAGGGAGGACTGCAGCAGGTTGTTGCAGAGGTTCCTGCAGCTGAGATGTTCAAGTATGCAAACGACCTCAGAAGCATGACTCAGGGCAGAGGCTCCTTCAGGCAGTACTTCGAAAGATATGAGGAAGTACCGGCCAATATAGCACAGAAAGTCATTGAAGAGGCCAAGAAGACTATGGTCGATGAAGATGACGATGAATAATCGGCAGTACACTGCCGGTACGGAGAATGTGACGCAGGATATTTCAAATGACGCGAACATTCTCGGGTTACATCAACTGAATAATATGGATTTAGTAATAAGAGCTGCCTGTCAGGGCAGCTCTTATTTTACTATTTACGCCACTTAGAAATAATCGTTTATAAAAAGCTTTTTCTGCCTGAAAATTTTGCTGAAGCTCTCCTCTTTATCATTAACCGATATCCTTCCGGCAAGGATCAGAGATTCGACAGAGGCAAAGCCGGTAAGCAGCTGGGACAAAGCCTGTACGTCACAGATGAGATCAGGCTTATCGCTGCACCTTTCTGTTTCTTGGCTGCCATTATCCCATGTTATTTTGTAGTTTCCCGTATTTACAGGGAAAAACTGATCTTCGACGCCAATTACCACCTCACCTTTTCCGTCAGGCAGCGCCATGAGCTCGAAAGCCTTTTGCACGTTGACGACACGGTTCATTCCCGTTTTGTATATCTGCTGGTCAATATCATAGGGCTCAGGAAACAGTGGAAGCAGGTCTGCAAAACAAGGAGCTTTCCAGATCATTTTTCCTATCTGGGCACTGAGCTTGCTGATGAAGGCGAATATCCCCCTCAGTGACTCCGGGTCGAGCCAGGCCAGCTCCCGTACGAAGATGCCCGGCTTACCTTCTCCGGATCTGTCGATATGGTACTGGATGTAGCCTCTGGCTTCATCCCGGCTGTTGTACCAGATATAAAGATAGACGTTATCTCTGTATGGATCATTGTCAAAATGCTTGTTCCAGTGGCTGTCCGTACGGACCACTGCCAGATTCTTGTCTTTTATATACTCGTCATATATGGCTCTGACCACCTGCTTATCTGCATCGTCTGTCAGCATTTTCATCCTTCCGGTCTGTACGAAATGCCTGAAGGAGCTGATCGGTATCGTGTAATTTATACTTGTCATGTTAAGCTCATATCCGAACTTCCTGTAATAGACGTGTGAGAAGGGATACAGGTAGGAAAAAACGCACCCGTTCTCATACATTTCATTCATTACATATTCAAAAATATTTCTGATATATTTTTTATCCCGCTCTTCCGGAAGGGATGCAACACCTCCGATACCGCCCATTGGAACGATATTGCCGTCAAACATGACATTATAGGGGATTAGGTCGAAGCACGAGCACATCTTTCCGTTGTCGTCAAATGCTGCTCGGCCTGTTCTGTAACTTTCTTCAGGTTTGGCCTGAGCTTGCGCCAGGTTTCCATCGTGGGTATTTTCCGTGGTATTGCTTGCTTTGTCTGCAGCATTTTCTTTGCTGAAGTCCCTCTGGAACATGAATGCGATGGCCTGGATCTTGTCAAAAGCCGTTTTTTCCTCCGGTCTGATTGGTCTTACTTCCATTGGTTATGTACCCTCCTTCATGCGGTTTACTGCCGGACATTACCTGGACTTCGTTCGAGGGGTGGGATTCAATAACAGGCAGTATCTTACAATGATTATATCAAAATTACACACAAGACAAAACTGATATGAACTGATGGGAACTTTAACAGGAAAATGTGCGTCTGAAAATGTAACAGCGACATATGCCGTCATATACCTGAAAAGTCTGCAGACAAGTAATTCCTTTGGTTTTGCTGTGTTTAGAAATATAAAGGAGGTACAGAAAATGTACAAAAAGCTGTTCGCTATACTTTTGGCTGTGACTCTCATGGTGTCTTTCCTTACAGGCTGCAGCAGCAGTAGCACGAAATCTGCCAGAGACAATTATGCACAGACGCCCCGGACTTCTGCCTATGAAGCCGGATCCAGCAACAGTATTGACTGGGATAGTGGTGCTGTTAATCAGTCGTATACCGATATAACGGCAGCAGGTGAATCTGCGGCTGAGTTGTCGGCCGATTCTCTGGCCGGATTCGGAGGCGCGTCGGTAGATGTCGAAAATGTAATTCTGGCTGAACGCAAGATCATCCGCAGTGCTAATCTGACCATCGAGGTAGAGGACTTCGATACGGCTTTCAGCAATATCGAGAACATCATACTTGGTATCGGGTTTATACAGGAAACCAATATCAACACTGACCGTGTCTATATCGATGGTGAAGTAAAACTGGTAAAGAGCGGATCGATCGTTTTAAGGGTTGATAAAACCAAGTTTGACAATGTAATAAGCAAACTTAGGGGAATAGGTGATGTATATAATTATACGACCAACGGCGAGGACGTAACGGAACAGTATTTCGACATCGAATCAAGGCTGAGGCTGCTGAAGCTCGAACAGGAAAAGCTTGAATCCTATCTGGCTAAGCTTGATGACCTTGATGATATTTTTAAGGTGGAAAGCAGACTTACTGAACTACGCTACCAGATAGAGAGCCTCACCGGAAAGCTCAATAAACTGAGCAGTCTTGTCGATTTGTCCACGATTACGATCCAGCTGAACGAGAAGAGACCGGATTATAACCCGAAGCCAGTGACATACGGTGAGAGGCTTCTGAACAGTCTGAAGGAAAGCTTCGCGGAAGTCGTTGAATTCCTGGGCGATTTGCTTGTCTTTACAGTTTCGGCGCTTCCGGCTCTGATATTACTGGCATTGCTCATACTTATCTGCGTATGGATTTTCAGGAAGATAGTCAGGAAGAGTAAAGCCGGTTCCCTGATCAGGCAGCATTCATCGGCAGATGCGGCTGCTCCGCTGTCCCAAAGGCCGGATGCTGTGGATGCAGCAAACAGACCGGGTTCAGGTGAGCAGACAGACAAGACCGACGGTGCGGATAAATAAGTATAAGTATAGAAGGTTGTTAAATTAATTACTGGCTATGGTACTGGAAAAACCCCGACAATAGATATTGCCGGGGTTTTTTGCGGTATTTCCCGCCGGAGCCCGAGCCTGGGTTATCTATATGTGCCAGGTTCATAATGTGAGTTTGGTTTACATGGGCATACTGATCATCTCAGCTGAATATTCCTGATGTTATTTGCCGAAAATAATGGAAGCCGTGATCAGCTGTAATCAGGCCTGATCAGAGGCGAATAAAATGCAGAAGTACATGATGTGAAGGACAGGGAATCAGAAAATGATCAGAAAAACGGATTTACAGTACTACACGCATATGTCCGGTTCTGCCGGGAAAAAATGCTTGAATATAATTTTCTGGTGAATTATAATATATATGAAAGTCAAAGAAAGTCAAAATCAACATTTTGCGCACAATACGAAGGGAGTGAGCGCATATGGCCAGAATGAGCGATATAATAGAAGCCTTTTTGAAGCAAATGATTGATGAGACCGACGGCACTATTGAAATACAGCGCAACGAACTGGCGAACTATTTTAAGTGCGTGCCCTCGCAGATAAATTATGTGATAGATACGAGATTTACTACCGAAAGAGGCTATTATGTGGAAAGCCGCCGCGGGGGCGGAGGGCATATCAGGATAAGAAGGGTCAATGTCAACAGACCTGGAAATTACCTGATGCACATTGTGAGTTCCATGGGCGACAGTATTACCCAGCAGTCAGCCGAAGTGTTCATAAATAATTTTGTGGATTACAAGGTTGTCAGTGAAAGAGAAGGACTATTGATGAAGGCTGCCACCAGCGACAAGGTGCTTGGAGGTATCGGTCTTCCTGACAGAGATATAATCAGGGCTGCGGTGCTTAAGAATATGTTGACAAGCCTATTGGTATAAGCAATCACCCGGGGTGTTAATATATTGATTTTAGGGTAATAATTTCATTAATCTATTTTTGCAGGGAGTGAGGCAAATGGTATGCCAGAAATGCCATATGAGAGAGGCAAATGTTCATTATACACAGATCATAAACGGCAATAAAACAGAGCTGTACCTTTGCAGTCAGTGTGCAGAGGAAAACAGCCAAATTACTTTTAGTCCGCAGATCAATCTGGGAAAGCTTTTATGGGGGTTCCCTGGATTTGGATCAAATACAGGATTTAAAGAGTTCGGGCATCATCCGGTTACCCGCTGTGATGTTTGCGGTATGAGCTTTGATGATTTCAGGAAAAGCGGGAAATTGGGCTGTGCCAATTGTTACAGAGTATTCAGAGACAATCTGAGCCCGATACTGAGGAGACTGCATGGAAATACGGAGCATACCGGAAAGATACCTGCAAAAGTATCTGATACCGTAAAATATACAGAAGAGATAGAAAGGCTGAAGGCCGAATTGTCTGCTGCTGTCGAAAGTGAACAATATGAGAGGGCGGCAGAGCTGAGAGACAGGATCAGAAAACTGGAGAACACAGGTAAGAATGGCGGGGGTGAATAATATGATGCAGGATAAAAACCCGGTTTCAATACATGATGTCGCCATAAGCAGCAGAGTGAGACTGGCAAGAAATCTGGAGGCTTATCCGTTTACGACAAGAATGACAGGCAGCCAGAGCAGCGAGATCCTGCAGAAGGTCAGGAACGCATTGTTCAGCAGTGTACAGGCGGATACCGCATTTACCTATCTGGAGATGAATTCCATAAGTCCGCTGGACAGACAGCTGCTTGTAGAAAAGCACCTCATCAGTCCCGAATTTGCCAACGGGGAATTCAGCAGAGCGGCCATTATCAGCAAGGATGAGAAGGTATGCATAATGGTCAATGAGGAAGACCATCTGCGGTTGCAGTGCATAATACCCGGAATGCATCTGGATGAGGCGTGGAAGGTTTGCAATGACCTCGATACGAAGCTGGATGAAAAGTTAGGCTTTGCTTTCGATAAAACATACGGATATCTGACCTGCTGTCCCACCAATATCGGAACAGGTATAAGAGCATCTGTGATGCTTCACCTTCCGGCACTGTCCATGACAGGATACATTAAAAACGTTCTTGAGACCTGCAGCAAAATCGGTGTTGCCGTAAGGGGTGCGTACGGGGAAAACAGCGAAGCCTCAGGGAACATGTTCCAGATATCCAATCAGGCTACACTGGGTCAAACGGAGGAAGAAATCATTGCAGGGATAAACAATATTACTACACAGATATCGGAGCAGGAGAGAGTGCTCAGAGATGAACTTTACAAGCAGAACCCCATGCGCTTTGAAGACAGGGTTTTCAGATCACTTGGGCTTTTGCAGAATGCAAGGATTATCTCCTCTGAAGAGAGCCTCAAGCTTTTGTCTGATGTCAGGCTCGGAGCCATTATGGGTCTGGTTCAGGGCATAGACCTGAAGAAACTTAATGACCTTATGATTATGATACAGCCGGCATATCTGCAAAAGGTATCCGGGGGGCAGTTAAGGCCCGAAGACAGGGATCAAAGGCGGGCTGAACTGTTGCGCAGGATGTTGAAGGGAAGTCTGCAATAAGGAGTGATGCTGAATGTACGGAAGATTTACAGAAAAAGCTGAAAAAGCTATAAACTTGTCTCAGGAGAGTGCCGTAAGGCTCGGCCACAGTTATGTCGGCACGGAGCATCTTCTGCTCGGCCTGGTAAGAGAAGGCACAGGGGTCGCTGCAAGGGTCCTGCAGGGTCAGGGGATCACTGAAGACAAGATCGTAAAGGAAATAGAAGAACTGATAGGAAGAGGGGACAGCACCGGCAAACCTCCTCTGGATTTCACGCCGAGGACCAAAAGGGTGCTAGAACTGAGCCTCATGGAGGCCAGACGGCTCGGACAAAACTATATCGGCACAGAACACCTGCTTCTTGGTATCATGCGGGAAGGGGAAAGCGTGGCGGTCCGTATACTTATGGATCTGGGCGTCGATCCGCAGAAGCTGCTTAATGATATAGTGCGTATGCTCAACGAGGATGCGCCGAACGCGAGCGGTGAGCCCAGAAATGCATCAGGCAATACCAACACGCCAACATTGAATCAGTTCGGAAGAGATCTGACTGAGCTGGCAAGGGAAGGCAAGTTCGATCCCATTATCGGACGGGATAAGGAAATAGAGAGGGTAATCCAGATACTCAGCAGAAGGACGAAAAATAATCCCTGCCTCATCGGTGAGCCGGGAGTCGGCAAAACTGCGATTGCTGAAGGATTAGCCCAGAAAATAGTTGAGGGGAACATACCTGAGTTGCTGAAAGACAAGAGGGTGTTCACTCTTGATCTTTCATCCATGGTCGCAGGCGCCAAGTACAGGGGAGAATTCGAGGAACGGCTGAAAAAAGCCATGGATGAGGTCCGGAAAGCAGGAAATGTTATTCTTTTCATAGATGAGATGCATACCATTATAGGTGCGGGAGCGGCCGAAGGAGCCATTGATGCATCCAATATCCTGAAGCCTGCACTGGCGCGTGGCGAGATACAGGTTATCGGTGCTACGACTTTGAACGAATACAGAAAGCATGTCGAGAAGGATTCGGCACTGGAGCGCAGGTTCCAGCCCATCATCGTCGGTGAGCCGACTCAGGAGGAGACCATTGAGATTCTGAAAGGAATCAGGGACAAATACGAGGCCCATCACAGGGTAAAAATCACCGATGATGCACTGGAAGCGGCAGTACGGCTTTCGAACAGGTATATCACCGACAGGTACCTTCCTGACAAGGCGATAGATCTGATAGATGAAGCGGCTTCGAAGGTACGTCTGAAGGCATTTACGGCACCTGTTGATATAAAGGTCCTTGAAGAACAGCTGGAAAAACTGGCAAAGGAAAAGGAAGATGCCATAAGGCTGCAGGAATTCGAGAAGGCAGCAGCCATAAGAGATCAGGAGCAAAAGCTGAAGGCTCAGCATGAGAAGGTTAAAAGCGACTGGTATCAGAAAAATCAGACCAGGACTGATACGGTCACAGAGGATGAAATAGCTGATATAGTTTCAAGCTGGACCGGCATCCCCGTTAAGCGTTTGGCTGAGGAAGAGTCTGAGCGGCTTATGAAGATGGAGGATGTGCTCCATCAGAGGGTCATTGGTCAGGATGAGGCTGTCAAAGCTGTTGCAAGGGCCATCAGAAGAGGCAGGGTCGGATTGAAGGATCCTAAAAGACCTATTGGTTCGTTTATATTCCTCGGGCCGACGGGAGTGGGCAAGACTGAGCTGAGCAAGGCACTGGCAGAGGCATTGTTCGGGAATGAAAATGCCATGATCAGGATAGACATGTCAGAGTACATGGAAAAATTCGCAGTATCAAGACTGGTCGGATCGCCTCCGGGCTATGTCGGCTATGAGGAGGGCGGTCAGCTGACAGAGAAGGTGAGAAGGAAGCCCTATTCTGTTCTGTTATTTGATGAAATCGAGAAGGCTCATCCCGATGTGTTCAACATTCTGCTGCAGATTCTTGAAGACGGACGCCTTACTGATTCTCAGGGAAGAACCGTGGACTTCAGGAACACGGTAATAATCATGACCTCAAACATAGGCGGAAGGCTGATCACCGAGCCGAAGAGACTTGGGTTTGCAGTCAGTGATGATGCAGCGAAAAACTATGAGGACATGAAGAACAACGTAATGGGAGAGCTCAAGAAGTCCTTCCGGCCCGAGTTCCTCAACAGAGTGGACGATATCATAGTATTCCATCCGCTGAGTGAGGAAAACATCAAGAGCATAGTCGGAATCATGCTGGATGTATTGGCAAAGCGTCTCGAGCAAAACGGCATCACACTTGTGGTAAGCGATGATGCAAAAGCTCATCTGGCGAAAAAGGGCTTTGATCCCGTCTTTGGTGCACGCCCGCTCAGAAGGGCCATCCAGACCATGGTTGAAGACAAGCTGGCCGAGCAGATGCTTGATGGCACCGTGAAAGCCGGTGACACTGTCCAGGTGGAACTGGCGGGTGATAAACTGGAGTTCAGCGTGAAAAACAGAACACAACAGGCTTTATCAACGGGCAATAATTCGAACACAGGCAATAATTAAGAAGTTGCTGTCATCGCATAACTATTAAGAGGCATCCCCGTTTCTGAGGATGCCTCTTTTGCATCACATACGTTATATCTGCGGACCTGACGGGCCAGCTGGCTGCCATTCTATGAACTGGCTCTATTAGTATGCAGGCAAAAATCTGTTTTCTTACAGGACGGGCATTTCAATTTCAGCTCTCCGTTTCCGTACTTTACCGTGGGAGCCGGCTTGAACATCAGGCTATACCATTTCTTCGAAAATATATGCCCGCAGTTGGGACATGCATATGGCTTTTTGGAATTGATCATACCGCTGATTGCTAAAACCACTAGCAAGAATATTAGACTTAAAATGGTTATAATCATTGCCTGCATAAAGCATCACCTGTTATGACATATTACTAATTTAATTTTACTTTTGAAAATAGTGTAAGTCAAGCTGAGGGGCAGCCCTTTGAAAAGGGCAGTTTTACTGGAGACAGTCCTTCTGCCGGGGACGGTTCTTCGAAAAATAAGAGGGACAATCTTTCAGCTGAGGGACAGGCCTTAATTTTCGCTGAAGCAAATCTTAGAGGGGACAGTCCTGCAAAAATTCGCCAGGCTCCTAGCCGCCCCGGAACAATGCTTACGATGAGCAGCCTCTCAGGGGACAGTCCTTCGGAAGGGTCGCTCCTCTGAAAAAGGACTGTCCCTCTGAATGGAGAATAGTCCCCTGAAAGTAGGACTGTCCCCATAACGAAGGACTGTCCCTATTGGTAACGGGGAGCCTCGGAGGAAGATTTGAGCGTGCTTCTGGGCTTTTCGAGTTCTTTTATTGTAATTACACGGGTGTGCTTGGTGTGGTTCCATGATTTGTCTTTTCTGCAGAGGAAGCCCTGGATCGTTATAGGGACCCATGTAAGGCAGTAAAACGGATAGACCAGGAATCCCAGCAGTATGCGCAGATCGAATTTGTTCTCTGAAAGAACCACCAGCGGACCATATAAGAACTGCAGTACAACAAAGACATACCATACAGCGGTGGGGAAAACATACTGCAGCGTGTAAAACGGCGCTTCAGGATAAACGGACTGTATCCACAGCATTACTGTCATCAGGCCCATAAGGATAAACCGTATGGGCTGGAAAAGGTATATCGCGCAGTCGAACGCTGCCAGATCACACTGTCTGAAGGCTTTTCTAAACAATGGACCGAGATATTTCGAGGCACAGTCTGCATGCCCCTGCATCCACCTTTTGCGCTGATTCCAGGACTGTTTCAGTGTTATTGGTTTTTCATCATACACTACAGCCTCATGCGCCCATGCCACTTTCATATCGTTCAGCGCCAGCTTCATCGTAAATTCCAGATCCTCTGTAAGACAGGTTGCACCCCAGCCTATCTTTTTAAGTACTGATATGTCTACGCAAAACCCGGTACCACACAGACCGCAGCTAAGTCCAAGGTAATACCGCGGCAGCTGGAATGTACGGTTCGACAGCCAAAATGCGATGGAATAGGAGCAGGTTATCCATGAGTCGAACGGATTTTTGCTGTCAATATAGCCCTGAACGACCTTGTGTCCTTTCAAAAGCTGCTTGTTCATTTCGTACAGAAAGTTCGATGAGACAAGATTGTCTGCATCAAACACACTTATCACATCATATTTGTCATCCATTTCGTATATTTTGCTGAACATCCATTCCAGAGCATGGCCTTTGCCCCTGTTTTCATTATCAAAGCGCTCATAAACTATTGCGCCGTGTTTTCTGGCAACTTCAGCAGTATTATCGGTACAGTTATCCGCTATTACGAAAATATCGTATAATTCTCTGGGGTAGTTCTGCTCCAGCAAACTGTCGATGATGTGTGCTATGACCAGTTCTTCATTGTGTGCAGCGATCACAACTGCGAATCTTTTGCATGGAGCGGTCTCCGGCGAGTTATCTTTCCTTTTTCTCCAGCCATATATGGAAACCCCAAAAAAATAGCATCCTGCGACAAAAATAAATACCTGAATAATTTGTGTGATTACCATTATCAGGCTATTGAGCATATTATTCATGAAGAACCTCCATCACTGCGGTTTCTATTATTTTGCACTTTTTGGATTAAAATATTTATTTCCTGGTATCGACCCGGCACTATTTGCCGCTGTTTGATACGTTATGATAAAATGAATTATAACTGCGAGGAGAGATAATATGGTAAAGTCTTACTTCAACAATTTGGTTACAGGGAACTCTGCCATGCTGGCATGTATTGACGGCAGAGGGGAAATGACCAGGATTTTCTGGCCCGATATTGACTACCCGCAGCACGTCGACAGACTGCTGACCGGCATGATATGTCCAGGTCTCTGGCATGGTACCTCATGGCTCAACTCTCCCGACTGGCAGGTGAGGCAGTATTATATCGAAGACACCAACATAGCGGTAACGGAATTTACTCACAGTGAATATCCGGTGAAGGTGCGGCAGCATGATTTTTCTCTGCCCGGCGGTGATGTGCTCAACAGATGCTATGAGGTGGAAAACAACTGTGAATACCAGTTGGAGATCGGCTTTGCAGTTTATTCGTCATCCATGTCATCCACTGCTGATACGGCAGGTGTGATATTTGACACTGACTTGTCGTCGCTGATCCATTACAGGCATGGTTATTATTATGGCATCGTGTCGGCTGTACCTGCAGTTCAGTACCAGCTTGGCTCTGATGCAAGGGAAAATGCCGAACGGGGTCAGCTGTATGGCCACGACACGATAGGGATGATGAAGGACGGCGGTATGCTTTGGGAATGTGCCTGCGCCGGAAGCGGTGATACCCTCAGGTTCACTCTGAGCGTGTGCTTCGCCCGGGAAATCAGAACTCTGAAAAAACTGATCAGGGAGGCCAGACTCCGTGATCCCTGGCTGGATCTGGATCAAACAGCTGTGTATTGGCGTAACTGGCTGAATAAAGCGAGGCAGATCGATACAGGATTTGATGAGGTAAACCGGCTTTACAGAAGATCTCTTCTTGTATTTGCGCTTATGACAAATAAAAGGACCGGTGCGCTGCTGGCTGCGCCCGAGGTAGATGAACAGTTCACCAGATGCGGAAGGTACGCGTATTGCTGGGGACGTGATGCGGCGTTCATCACAACGGCACTGGATAAGTGCGGCCTTACTGAAGCAGCCGAAGGGTTCTATTACTGGGCTGCCGGTGTACAGGATGAAGACGGGAGCTGGCAGCAGCGGTTTTATATGGACGGGAACATTGCGCCTTCATGGGGGTTACAGATTGATGAAGGCGGTTCTATAATCTGGGGGATACTTGAGCACTATAAGGTGACTAAAAACAAGGATTTTCTTATCAGACTCTGGCCCTGTGTGCAAAAGGGTGTCGAATTCCTGATCAGGTTTACTGATACCGAAACAGGCCTGCCGTGGCTGAGCTTCGATTTATGGGAAGAGCGCCTCGGTGAACACGCATATTCCAGTGCTGCCGTGTGTGCAGGCATACAGGCAGGCGCAGAGATCGCGGAACTGATCGGCGCGCCGCAGGAGCTTTCGGTAAAATGGCGCGATCATGCACAAAAACTGCGGGAAGCAA
>Ga0134092_1002490_pt1 | contig 13955 bp, 3 predicted proteins | sample 3_6taG_FD_94454 | JGI IMG/M metagenome (GOLD analysis project Ga0134092, IMG submission 94454) | Switchgrass degrading microbial communities from high solid loading bioreactors in New Hampshire, USA - 3_6_20_6_A3 metaG | ecosystem: Engineered > Bioreactor > Semi-continuous > Anaerobic > Digestate...
TAACCAAACTGATGACCGAAACAGGAGATACCAATGAACGCTAAAGTCTGTTGGCGATTAGGATATTTAGCAGCGGTTCTGAGTTTTATAACCGGAGCCCTCCTTTATTATCAGGCGCTTCGTTATACGCCGAAGGCACCAGAACCGGCACCACCGAATCATTACAATTTTCAGAAGAAGGAATCGACTTATCCATTCGAGCGTTATGCCCCCTTGAGCCGGGGAGAGATGTTCTTTGGGAAGGTTGTTCAACCGGAAACTGAAAAGATGGCCTTTCATACCAACCTCAAAATCCTGGGAATGATCGAAGGCCAAAACCCTCGGGCTGTGGTTGGCCTCAAGAATGACCCGGAACGGACCTGGATTGTGAAACCTGGGTCGGTGGTTGAGGACGAACAGATTGTGAAGATTGGGAGTGGGTTTATTGTAGTGAAGAATGAAAGCGGCCAAGGGAAAGTGGAGTGGGAGTGAATATGAATATTATAAAAATATTTAGTAATAATTGAAGATTATCATTGTTATGAAGTGTAATCGATGTTTCCTCCTGAAAAGGAGGATTTTTTATTAGCATTCAGTTTATGTTGTCATTAGGAAGTATTATCTCATATAAATAATTCTCAAAAATAGAAGGATGTGGATTATTTTCCATAGAAAATTAGATAATATTTTGTTGAAAATTTATGTATATTCCAAATGAGGTGTTTCAAATGAACGTCAAAAAGGGGATTTATATAGTTGTTTTGACGATGGCAATTGTGTTTTTTTTCACGCAAAACACTTTGGCATCTATAACGGTAACGCCAATGAGTGTCCAAATTATTAAAGAAAATTATTATACTCAAAAACTAACGATTGATCCATATCTTGTTGAAAATAGTGTTAAAGTTAAAATATTTGCTGATTTCAAATATGTAGAATGGGGAGCATATTTAAAGATTACAGATAGTCGTGGGGTAGTTAAAGTTAATGTTAGCTCTAGAGACATTAAAGCTGGATATGTATGGAGTGGTGAGTTTTGGGCATCGCGGGGTGAAACATATATCATAACTGCTTATGGCGGTGAAGATGACGATTATCGAGGTAAAATTTCTGTAATAGTTGCTTATAAAGGAAATCGTAACTCTTTGTCATACAAAAATGGAAATCTTTTAGTTCATAAATATCAGATTTCCGTTGATACAAGAGAGGATAAACGATATTGCTTAATAATACCTACTGAATCAATTGATTCAAGTGTTAAAGTGAATTGGGATTGTAATATTTCGAGGATAGAGGACGATGGATATTTTTTAATAAAGGATATTGATGGAAACATTTTAGTTACTAAAGATACTCGAGATAAAAGAGGTAAGTATTCTGGAAGTTTTACTGCAGCCCCGGGTGATATTTTTATAATTGAATTTTATGGTGGTTATGATGACGACGATGGAAGTGGCTCGATCATAGGAAATGTTTGGTGCGAGCTTAGTTATTATTATCAATTCATGGATAATGTTGAGTCAGCTATTAAAACAGAAATCCCGACGGAAATATCATTATCGAGTTATGGGAGAAATGAAAAGAAAGAATTTACTATTCCATCTGATAGTTTTGATTCCTTGGTGAAAGTATATTGGGAGTGTAATCTTATTGGTGGTGAACAGGATGCATATTTTCAAATAAAAGACAATAAAGGTAACGTAGTTGTATATTCAGATGCTATTGAATGCGATCAATCCGGTTTTTTTTGGGCGCGTCCGGATGAACAATACACTGTTAATGGGTATGGGGGAGAATATGATGATTCATTAGGAACCATTACTGGCAAAATTATATATATGACAAGATTTGATTATAATTTAATAAGTGTTCATTTAACAGGTCCACGGCATAATGATTCAAATTGTTCCCAACAATATAATTATTATTTATCTTCGAATAAAGGGTACTTTAGTGCGGAGCGGACTTGTGATTTAAATACTATAACAGATGCCCAGGTTTTGGATTATCCAATTTATATCTGGTGGGATGTAAAATTCAGCTGTCCGAATTTTGATGTAGATAAAAATAATGATCCAGCCAAGTTTCAGTTGTTTTTAATAGATGAAAAGGGTATTCAGAGTTCACAAGAGCTGATTGTTAACCAATCTAAATCAGGAAGTTCTAAATCAGGAAGTCTACTTATACCCAGAAATAATAAACTGCGGGTTTATGTATATACAGGTGATGCGGTTGATGAGTATAGAATCAATAGTCAACGTCACAAAAGTTTTGATGTGGATTTCCAAATTCATTATCGGTTAGATGAGATAAGTCCAAGTGTTCCGGGAAAACCTCAAGCTTATAATGGTACATATGATCCAAATAGGGGCGTATATTATTTAAAACTTAATAGTGATGGGACGGTCGACTTAAAGTGGACTGCCGCCATTGATGACGGACCGGAATTTAGAGGTTATAAAACGATTAGTGGGATACAAAAATATGAGTTATATGTTAAAGAAGATGATGGTGAGTTTCGGTTAAGACAAGAGTTTTTTGTAGATTATGATGACCAAAATACGACATATGTTGCTAACGTCAAAAGCGGAATCTTTTCCGACGGGAAACAATATTCAATAAAGATTAAAGCGGTTGATCGGGCGGGTAATCGTAGCGAATTTAGCGAAACGACTCATTTGATTATTGACTCTATCCCGCCTCAACCGGTTGCTGCTCCTATTCCTTCATCCAATCCGCCGGTAAAGGACGGGTTTACGAGGGCGTCCAGCATTACTTGGACCTGGTCGGTTCCTGCAATTGATGACTTGAAGGAATATCGTGTTTATATTCAAGCTGCAGATGCAGCAACGAATGAGTTTATCGTTAATGGTGTTGCGGTAAATACAACGAGTTACATTCAAACAAAGCTTCAGGATGGGAAAGAGTATTTATGTTGGGTTGTTGCAGTTGACAGGGCGGGAAACACCAGTATCGTTACAGAGCAAAATAAAGGCCGGATCAAAGTCGACCAGTCGATTCAGCAATCCGGAGATATTTTGCCCCGCTATCCTGTTCAGTTTAATAATGGTACCGTTAAATTTACCTGGAACAGCATTAATGAGCAAGCTCTTGGCGGGATTGGGATTGACTATTATGAAGTATCAATTACCGAGACCGAGCAAAAACCGGTAAGTGGAGTCCAAACCAGGAATAACGAATATACCTTTAGTGGTATTTCGGGCAAAAAAACTTATTATGCCTGGGTTAGAGCAGTTGATTTGTTGGGTAATACTAGTGAATGGAAAAAAACCAAACCATTTCCCAACATTCAACCGATTGGCCCAGTGGAAGGCGGAGTATTGAAAAGCGGGAGATTGGCATTTAATGTTGCTTCCCGTTATGCCATTGTTGGCGAAGAAATTCGGTATAAAGTATTTTATCAGAAAGAAGGCGACATTGTTCAAAGCACAGAGCTGACGGCCGGGGAAATTCAACTAGTCTTTACCGAAGAGGGGAAATATTACTGGTGGATTGAAACCTCGGAGTTCACAGGTGGTGTGGAGGAAAGCGGCTCAAAGCAAATAAGCGAAAAATATGTTTTTTATGTTGATACATCATTGCCAAACGGTTCTTTTAAAATCAAATCCAGTGATGGAACCAAAGAGTACAGTGAGGCTGTACCAACGAAAGAACGGGAAGTTTTATTAGCTGATATAACGCTTGAGGATAATTCGGGACAGATTAATTCCGGGATTAAAGGGATTTATCTTTGGAATGGTTTTTCTATTCCGCTACCGGCGGATGCCCGGTTTGTTGGCGTTTCTGATATTCCGGGGAATGGTATTGGATGGCATCTTCCGGATGTGGATGGCATTGCTCAGGTCAATATGCTCATAGAAGATAATGCCGGTAATACACGGTTAATCAGTAAAACCGTGACTTTGGATAGAATTAAGCCCGGAGTTCCGGTGGATGTAACTCATACTTTGGCAGCGGATCAGATTAATTTCCTTTGGAAAGCGGGGTTGCCAAATGATGATGTTGTAGGCTTTTGCGGTACGTATCAACTGGGAACGGGAGTACCGGTTCCGTTTGAAATATCATGTTCCGCAACGAAAGAAGGATCCTATTCGGTTGACATTAGCAACCTGGGTGCCAATCAACCCATTACGATTAAGATTTACACAATAGATAGGGCTGGCAATGAATCGGCAGAAATCAGTTACACAGGATATTCTCCAGCCAGTTTAGGTGAACTGCGGTTTGTCAGCGGAGGATATGATACGGTCAACAATAGGCATTTTATAAAATGGGAATATCGGGCTGGCATTGGGAAAGAGGCTTACCTTGAATATGGTGAAATGACGGCAAATGTTTTTGTCAAACAAGGACAAATTTCAACGAACGATGGAGTTCATTTTATTCATTTCGCTTTGTCCAATGGATATAAGTTGGCGCCCCATGGTATTTATAGTTATCGACTAGTGGTTTTAAATAATAGCGGCGATCCAACCTATGGAGAAGTATTTACCATGGAGGTTCCTAACCAGGAACCGACCATTCCCGAATTGTTATCGCCGGTCGGTTTTGCCCGAGGTGATGTAGAGTTTAAATTTAACCCGTCCATTGACTATGATGGCGATGTGCTTACATATACAGTATATCTTGGAGAGGGAGCTAATCCGGTTCACTTTTCCAAGTTAGACGGCTTTACTGCAGAGGGGTTGAAGCATAATCAAGTTTATTCTTGGTATGTCACTGTTGACGACAATCATCAAGGCGTTATATCCAGTGCGATTGCCCAATTTAAAGTTGATGCAGAGAAACCCGGAATTAACATTGAGGATGTTATCAGGCCTTATTCTAATCAAAGCCGGCTTTTGATTACTGCATGGGATGATTTAAGCGGCATTGAAAAGATATCGTATAAAAAATATGTTGACAACGTTGTGGTGAGAGAAGGCGAACTTATTGTTTCTCAAAGGTTTGATGGGGTTTATCAGGGTCAGATTGACTTGGATGAAGGACAATACCATCTACATTTTACTGTTTGGGATAAAGCAGGAAATAACCATGGAACTCAGTTGAACAATTTGGCAATTGATCGGACGGCTCCGGAATTGACTGGATTGCAGATTGAACTTCCTCAGGCGAACGGGAATTATTTGTGCAGTACTGGGAAAGTGCCTGTAACATGGCATGGAACGGATGATTTTTCCGGGGTTAGAAACTTGCGATACTGGTTCGTTTCTTAATTAGCGGATAGTCTTGATTCAGGGAAGACCATTCCAATCAGTTCCAATATGGCTGATTATCACTATATGTTAGATATCGGAGGAACGAACGGGAAAAAGTATTATTTAATCGTCACTTTAGAAGATAATGCGGGCAATCATTCAGCGTATCAACATGTTGGCCCTATTCTTCGGGATACTACATATCCAACAGGTAAGATCGAAATCTCAGGTCTGACCGGTTATGGAACGAATTATTTCCTTACGGATCCTGCAAATTTGGATGCAGTTGTTACTGTGGAAGATAATGAATCATGGGTCGATATCAATGAAACTCAATATGTCATTTTGAACTCCAGTACCGGGGAACAACTTGGACAGTGGACGAGTTGGCCGAGCGCCAAAAATGTAATGTTGACTCCGGGAAATAAATATCAGGTTTTGGCAAGAGTGAAGAATGGAACCGGATTGGTCACAGAACTGAAGAGCTTGGAGTTTGTTTATGATCCTAGTGCGCCATTGATTATCAATTTCGTCACTCCTCAACTTCCTGTAGCTCATCATGAACAGGTTGAGTTTAAAGTAGTTGCTGAAGAGAAGGAATCACTGATTGTCCGTTATCGTTTGGCGATAGGTTCGACCCGTGGAGGAACTGAAATTACCCAAAAGATAGCTGGCAATCAAGATGGATGGTTGATCATCGATTCCAATAATTCCTCAGTAAACTTTAGGATAGAGATTCCAGAAGCTGAGGATGGGTTGTATTATCCGACTATTGAACTGGTGAACGCTGCCGGTTTGCTTTCAAGAACATCCGGTAACGGGATAGTGATTAACAATAGCCAGGAAAGGATGATTGTTAATGACCAAGGCCCTTATACCATGTTTGACAATCAACTGACCGGATGGTGGAGTTATAAGGGAGAGCAATCGGTAAACGGATATCGTTTCCGGATTATAAGTTCGAACGGACAGGTAATTCAAGATTGGCAAAATACTAATGAAACCGAAGTTACTGTCGATAAGCTTAACTTAGCAGAAAATCAGACGTATCATTTTGAGGTTCAGGCTTATTTTGGTGATGGACGTATGTCTGCGTCCGGTTTTAGCCCCGGTGTTACTGTGGATACAACTCCGGCAGTCGTCCATGCCTTATTGACTCCTAGTTATGCCACGTCGGATAATCTTAAGTTTACTTGGGATGGAGATGATTTGGAGTCGGGCATTAGCCGGGTTGAAGTTGCTTTAGGAACCGACTTTCATGCAACGGATGTAACAAAGGGCTGGGTTGTAGTTGCCGGAAACGAAGTTAAATTGGTATCCACCAAAGATGGACAGGCATTAAATTTAATTCATGGCAACAAGTATTATCTAAGCTTAAGGCTGATTAATGGGGCGGGAAATGTCACCGAAGTTGTTGCCCCGGGTATTATTATCGATAATACTCCGCCTCCATTGCCGGTGGTTGTTGATCAAGGTTCATATATCAACTTAAAACAGCCCCTTGAAGCACATTGGGTTTGGTCTCCTGTAGATCCTGAAAGTGGCGTTACCTATGAATGGGCTGTTATTAAAGATTTACAAGATCTCAATCGTGTAAGTTGGAATCTTGGACCGGATAATTTGAAGGTAAGCTACGACGGGCCAAGGGAACATGGACAGACATATTATTTTGCCGTTAAAGCGACTAACGGGGCCGGACTGACCAGCATTGGGATCAGCGATGGAATAATGATCGATGCGACTGCTCCGCTTATTCCGCGAGTGGTCGTATTGAATGCTGTTGATATTGGAGATCCATCGACTGCAAATGAGTTAAATTATATTACCAGTTCCGAAAATCTCGGGCTCTGGATCGATGCAATGGATTTGGAGTCTGGGATTAACGGGTATCAGTATGCTTACGGTGAGCGGGAAAAGGTAGATCAGGCTGATTTAGTACCTTCATCTACACCGACAGTGATTTTAGACGGAATCGTTTTAGAAAATAGTAAAATAACAGTCTTTAAAGGAGAATGTTTCAACGGAGTCGATTTAGTATCGCAACCCGGTTACAGTACCGGAGTGATGCTGGACACAGGTGCCCCTGTTATCAAAAATGTTCGGGGTGTCATCTCAAATAATATGTTCATTTTTGATTGGGATGTGGAGGCTTCCGCTTCTCCGGTGGCTGGATATGAAGTCGCTTTAGTGCCTGAGGCTGAGATTAATCTTATTCCTAAAGGATGGATAAACGTAGGACTTAGCCGCAGTGTGGTTATTGATAGCAAAGAATTGCCGGAAGGAAAATACTCTTTGCTGATTAGGGGTTATAACCGTGCTGGAACTTATTCCCGACGGGAAGGACAGATTAATGAGTGGGGGGTCAGTCCTGTACTTACCCTTGATCGGACTGCACCTGTAATTAAAGAACTCAGTTACCCGCAATTTGCTTCGAAGCGGTTAGCTGCTCAAGTCGTTGCTGAAGACAATCTTTCGGGTATTCGTAGCTATCAATATGCTCTGGGAAGTCGGACGAATCCGGTTATTTACAGTCAAGGCTGGGTTGATGTGAATGAGTCTGCGGGCTTCGTGGAGATGGTGATGTCTACTGAAACATTGCCGACCAATACGGAAGTATACCTGATGGTTCGTGCTGTTGACAATAATGGCAATTGGTCTCAAACGGAAATCAGTCGGCGGATTCTTATCGATCAAAGTCCGCCCGAAACACCACAAGTGGTATCGGCAAGATTTACCAGGTCAGCCCAGGAGATTTTAGGAATTCAGTTTTCTTCGGTTGATCAGGAAAGTGGAGTAACTCATTATCAGATTGGGTTAGTCACGATGATCGGCGGCGAGTTGTTGAATTCTCAAACAGGGCCAATCGATCAATTTGATGGGAAACTCCAAAATCTAAATATGATTGAGAATGGTACCTACTATGTTGCCATCAGAACTAAGAATGCAGCAGGTGACTGGTCGGAAGTGGGTTACAGTGATGCTGTTATCGTCGATCTGACCCCACCGGAACTGATCTTTAACACAGTGGCTGAAACAGTAGTATTTAATGATACGAGGATCGTGATTCCCTATACTTTATTTGAGGCCGCTAAGGTTCAAATGATTCTCAGTGGTGAAGATGGAGTATCCCAATCCTTTGAGTTTGAGAAAACTTCAGGAGACCAAATATTTGAGTACGCTGGAACGGATTTGAAACGCCAAAAATATGTATTAACGGCGAAAGTTTGGGATTTAGCAGGTTGGGAAGGAATTGAGAAGGTTCAAAAAATTCGGATTAATCAGTTCCCAATGATCACAATTGATAATTGCGTAACGACCCCTGGTAAACCCATTGAAATAATTGCAACCGTTATTGATAAAGATGGGTTGCCGACAGATTTGCTGATCTATAACTGGAATTTTGGAGACGGTAGCGAGAGAGTCATTGGGGAGGCTTTTGTATCCGATTACTCAGAAGCAACTGGAGCTATTTATAAAATAAAAGTTACGCACAGATTTTTGGATGTAAAAAATTATGGCATTAATCTTACGGCGACTGATCAAGACGGTGGATCATCAACTTTCACAGTCGAAGTGAAGGTTGAAAATACGACGATTGGTCGGTTGTATGCAAACGAAGTATGGCAAGGTATCCATCGAATTTATGGGGATGTTATTGTTCCCTCAGGAATTCAATTGCTAATTAAATCAGACGCTCAGATCATTGTGGATGGGATACCTGGAGATACGGATTTCTTCCATGCTTTAGTTGTTGAAGGTTCGCTAATTGTCGAAAATGGAGTTTCTTTTGTCTCGGTTACCGGTGAAGCGGGCGGATGGAAAGGGATTGAAATAACCGGTTCGGGGAACCTCTTTGGGGTAATTGTTCAACACGCAGAACGGGGTGTTGCTGTAATTGATATGGCAGATGTCGTTATTGAAAAGAGTATCTTCAAGGATAACAAAGTAGGGATTCATCTTTATAATTCCAAACCATTGATTAAAGGCACATTATTTGAAAATAACATTTGGTATGGAGTTAAAGAAGACCAACATAGCGAGCCTAGACTGATTAACTGTGTATTTGATAGCAACCAGATCAATTATTACCATGAAATTTTAACGGAAATCACTGACGAAAAATTAAATCAGATCAACGGGAATAGCGGAAACCAATATCGTTAGTGAATGAAGGCGAATGGTTGATTGAATAGGGGGTATCGCTCGTGAGAGGTAAACACGGAGTAATCATCTTATTAGCTATTATCTTGTTGGGATTGATAAATTATCCATCCTATGCATCCGGGATTTCACATGTACGAACCGGAATAGAAACTGATTCCCAATATCCAGCCAGTTATCTTATTGACCGAAATCCTGAAACATACTGGGCTGTTAAGAAAGGTTCACAGCAGGGATGGGTTGAGCTGTATCTTGAACGTCCAACGTTAATTCATGGGATCAAATTAAACGGGAATCAAGCGCCTGAAACCAAGTTGTCCATTGAATATCGTGAGGGCAACGAATGGCTTCCGTTTACTGCGGCAACATTAAAGAGTATTCCATCCAATGGCCTTATTGATTTATCGGTTGACCGGGTGGTAACTCAATCTATCCGGATTCGTCTTAGCGGGGTTGATGTAGCTTCGTCTAAGTTGTCTGAGGTGGAAGTCCTAGGTGAAGATGCTACTTCGGTGTATCATTTGATAAAACCCGTTAAGTTAACAGCAGGGGCAAATTCATCTCCGAATACTCCCGTCGAGTTACTTTGTGATGGCAATACATATACCCGATGGAAGACAAAAAATTCCTTTAGTTCAGGAGAAGTTACGTTTGAACTTCCCTCTCAATCAACCATCAAAAATATCAATATCTTCTTTAACCGGGCTACTCAAGGCGGAATGAAACTCGAGTTCTTTGAGAATAATCGTTGGAAAGAACTTCTGATTATTTCCAGTCAACCGGCAGGTTGGTATCGTATTGATTTAAGTAGCCGGAATATAAAAACGGATCGATTAAAATTAATTGTCCCCGGTTATTCAGGAACATTTGGAGAAATTGGTGAAATTCAATTTTGGGGTTATGGCCCATTTAAGGGTAGTTCACATCAACGGATTGGTGATGGAGTGCCTGTAGAGATCGCTGCCATCCTTCAACCGGCATCACCGGTAAACCATAATGAACAGATTAAAGTACTTTATAGTTCGGCCAATATTAATCCGATTATCAATTCAATTCAGCATAATCTTCAGTTAATCAATACCAGCGCTCAAAGTATCAAGTTATCCGATGTTAAGCTGCGCTACTGGTATACAAATGAGACCAAAAAAGATCAGGTAGCACAGATTTATTGGTCAAATAAAGGTGCTCAAAACATTACCACTCAGTTTTCAACGGTTAATGATTATGAAAATGCAGACACGTATTTGGAATTAGGCTTTTTGGATGCAGCCGGTTTCATCGCCCCCGGAGAAACCGTTGAGATTAAACTCGGGATCAATGCGAAAGACTGGTCAAATTATAACCAGGAGAATGATTATAGTTTTCAGGGGAACAGGGAGTGGCAGGAAAATCAACGGTATACCGGTTACATTGGCGGTATCTGTGTCTGGGGCCGTGAACCGGGAGAACGTTTCGTTATTACGAATCCAGCGTTAAACCTGCAATTTGAAAAGCCATTGCTTCATTCCTGGTTAGGTGCCGGATTGGCTGATGGACGTTTCAAAGTGCTTTATCAAAGCGCTAATCCTTCCTCTTCAACAAACTCAATTCAACTGAATTTAAAAGTAGTGAATACCAGTTTTAATCTGATTGATCTAAGCAAGGTCAAGCTTAGGTATTGGTATTCTGATGAAACCGGGAAAGAACAGGTGGCCAATATCTATTGGTCTAATATCGGTGCCCAAAAAATTACCACCCGTTTCGTTTCATCCGGTAACAAAGAAGGTGCAAGTTCTTACCTGGAGCTCGGTTTTTCTGAGGGTACTTTGGCTCCGGGTGATGCGGTCGAAATTAAATTAGGCTTTAATGCTAAAAACTGGGCTAATTATCAACAATCCAACGATTATAGTTTTGCTAATTTCACTTCAGCCTATTGTGAGAATATTCGTATTACAGGTTATTACGATAACCAGTTATCCTGGGGGGTAGAACCTAACGCTCAATCGTTGTCCGATAATACATCATACCGGTTAGAACTTGTTTTTGCCGGTTTACTTACAGATCCGGTCCAAATTGAGTTGAATGGGCGTTTTGTCCAAGTAAAACCTTCTTTGGTTTTACGCGACCGGACGATTTACTATTATCAGATCCCAGTATCAGAATTGTGGGATGGCACCAATTATCTTCGGATTCAACCCTTAAACCAGACGGTTATCTTAGAGAGTGTTTTGCTCACCTATCGACAACATGATGGAGAAATTTCCATTCCGGCGGGTACTCTCAATGACGGTTTATTATTAACCGGCAACTATTGTGATAGTGATGAATGGCAGTTGGATCAGGAAATACTGGTGGAGGAAGTAAAAGTTATTACTTCCGACCATTCTCGTCCCAAAATTTTAGCCTGGGTTAACGGTGATTGGGTAGAATTTCGTCATATCCAATCCCTTTCCAACGGATATTGTTTCTATGATTCCGTTAAAACGGATCGTATAAAATTAGAAGCTTATGGAAACGTCAATGAACTTCAAATTAAGGGCAGTGTAACGACCAATCAAGAACCGACAGTACAAATCTTTTGGCCTCGCGACGGTGAAGAGATTGCTGTAGAAGGTTGGACAAAGCAAGTATTGATAGGCTTTGTGGATAATTCCGAAGCTGTAGTGGACGTTAATGGCATCCGTGCTGAATTAGAGGGCCATTATTTTGCCATTTCCTTAGATAAAGTTGGTTTGAAAAAAGGTGAAACTGTCGATATAACAGCTATTGCCCGGGATCCTCAGGGAAGAACGGGCAGGGATACGGTAAGGGTCACTTTGGGCAAATTTGACGCTATTGAATTAGATCAACCGGATCAATTGGTATATACCGATCAAAGCACCTTTACGATCAGTGGTTATATCAAACAACCGAACCAAGGCCAAGTTATTGTTGAGGGCACTGTGGCCACGGTTAGTGGCAACCGTTTCTTGACGACGGTAATGTTGCACGAAGGGTTGAATCTCATCAAGATTCAATATATCAACGCCAATAAGACTATCCAAAAAACGTTATACCGCCGGGTCGTACGTTATCGCGGAGAAATTGGGTTGACGATCAATAATCCGGAAGATGGGGGCTATTATAATACCGATACGATTCAGGTTACCGGTAATGTAACAGGATTAGCACCGCTTCAGGTTATGGTCAACGGAAATCCTGCAACTGTCAATGGCCATGCTTTTTCGGCCAGTGTTTCTCTACGCGAAGGTGCCAACAGTATAACGGTGATTGCCATTGACAAAAACGGGAAGAAAGCAGAACAACGGGTAACGGTTTATCGGGATACTCAAAAACCAGTGATTTCGAATGTTACTCCAACCCATGGCAAAATCATTTCTGTTGCCACGGTTACTGTGTCTGCCAAAATTTCCGATGGCAATCCGATGTGGGTTGCGATTAATGGACGGGCAGTAACCGGCGAACAGGGAGTTTACCAAACGCTTCTCCAATTCGAGGATGGTATTCGGACAGTCGTCATTACTGCTCAAGATGCGGCTGGTAATCTATCGACCTATTCCTTTAATGTTATTGTTGATACAGTGGCTCCGGAGCCCTTTACGCCCGTAGCAGAGCCTAATGGCTGGACCAATAATAATCGGCCGGTCATTCGTTTTGAAACAACCGATAGGACCAGTGGGATTGATCATTATGAGATCGTTGTGGGTGACGGAACCTGGATTGCTCCGGTATCCAGTCCGTATCAGTTTGCCTTTGTATTGCCGGATGGGATACATACGATACAAGTCAAAGCGGTCGATAAAGCGGGACATGTAACCATTGGGGAAGTAAAGGTTTATATTGATACGACTCCTCCGGATATTCCACAAAATTTCCGGCCAGTCCCGGGCAATGGGAAAGTCATTTTACGTTGGGATGTACCGAGCGAGGACACGGTTGAGTATCGAATTGAACGGGATGGGGAATATCAATTTTTAATTAGTGATGGAAAAGAAACCAGTTTTACCGATCTTAATCTGACAACTGGAGCTGTATATAAATATCGGATTTGGGCAATTGATCATGCCGGTAATGTGGGTGAATCAACGGAGTGGAAAGAAGTTGTAGTGGGCGTTGCTGTTGCTCAGTATATACCGGAACAAGGTGCCGTTGTCGAATATGAAAATGTGACCTTAGTATTGCCGGATACGGGAGTTCCTGACGGCATCGTGGAGATCCAGGTTTCTGAGGCCACTAGCCCCCACTTGGAAGAAAAGATGATTTATCCTCAAGTAAGTCCTATCTATGAATTTAGTGCATTCAAGGAGGGTAAATCAGAGCCGGAAGAAGGCGTGGTTTTTGAAAAAGGTTATTTGGCAAGTATTGAGTATGATGAATCGAAGGTACCTGAAGGTTTTCCTGAGCAAAACCTGGGAGTATATTATTATGATCCTATGTTCGACCGGTGGTTTTTAATTGAAAGTGCCGGGGTTGATGTAAAAAACAATAGAATTTTCTTTATCACAAACCACTTTAGCTCATTCTCGGTTCAAGCCACTGTTATTCAGGATCGTTCGCCTCAGGAATTGAAAGATGCGGGTTATTCTCCGTTTAAAACCTATGTGGAACATGAAGGTA
>Ga0134092_1002504_pt1 | contig 13915 bp, 13 predicted proteins | sample 3_6taG_FD_94454 | JGI IMG/M metagenome (GOLD analysis project Ga0134092, IMG submission 94454) | Switchgrass degrading microbial communities from high solid loading bioreactors in New Hampshire, USA - 3_6_20_6_A3 metaG | ecosystem: Engineered > Bioreactor > Semi-continuous > Anaerobic >...
AACTTGCTAGTGTTCCATTGTTAAGAGCTTTTTGTGGATCTTTGTCTCCTCTTACAAAATATGCACCTAATATGGATGCAAGTATTCCTACAGCAGCTAATGCTAATGCATATACTACTCCATTTTCACCATATGCTACTATTCCTAATGTAATAGCAGATACAATAGCTCCTACATAGGATTCAAATAAGTCAGCACCCATTCCTGCTACGTCTCCTACGTTATCTCCTACGTTGTCCGCAATTACTGCAGGGTTTCTTGGGTCATCTTCTGGTATTCCTGCTTCTACCTTACCTACTAAGTCAGCTCCAACATCAGCAGCTTTTGTATAGATTCCACCGCCAACACGTGCAAATAAAGCAACTGATGAAGCTCCAAGGCTAAAACCAGTAATTATGGCATCAGATTTAAATATTATGTATAATGCACCAATGCCTAATAAACCTAATCCAACAACGCTCATTCCCATTACTGTTCCACCAGAAAAAGCTACATTTAAAGCTTTTGTCATTCCTTCTTCTTTTGCTGCATTTGCGGTTCTAACATTAGCTTTAGTAGCCACTTTCATTCCGTTATATCCTGCAAGAATTGAAAAAATAGCACCAATTACAAAACATACTGCTGTTTGCCAATTAATAGCAAATATTAATATTACGAAAAGAACAACAACGAAAATTGCTACTGATTTGTATTCTCTTCTTAGAAAAGCCATTGCTCCTTGCTCTATATATGAAGCTATTTCTTTCATCCTTTCATTACCAGGATTTACGCTTTCAACATATTTTGCCTTATAAAAAGCAAAAAGAAGAGCTAATATACCAACTATAGGAGCGGCTATTAACATGAAATCCATTTATTATACCTCCCTTATTAAGTTTTTAATTATAATGCTGTTAAAACTAGTGCAGATAGCATAAATACGGCTGCTGAAATTGTAGTTACTCTTTGTAATAATGCTTCTTTGTTCCTGGATTTTGACTTATTAAAAAAGCTATCTCTCTCTCCAGTGATAGCTCCTAATCCCTGGGTTTTTTCATCCTGTAATAGAACTGACACAATTAAAGCTATACTAGATATCATAAATATTACTGTAAATAAAGTAGTCACTTTTACACCTCCCATACCAAAGTTATCATAACATACGGATTATAGCTAAACAAGAATATTTTAACACACTAGTCCTATAAAATCAATAATATTAATATTCAGATGGAAAAAGCTTCTTTTATTTGGTTATAAAGAATAGTAAGGATAAAAACTATCCTTACTATTTCTTTATATTATAAAATGCTTCCATGCCTTTATATTGTGATACAGAACCTAAAATATCTTCAATCCTCAACAATTGATTATATTTCGCTGTTCTATCTGTTCTTGAAGGTGCTCCTGTTTTAATTTGACCTGTATTTGTTGCCACTACTAGATCTGCTATTGTAGTATCTTCTGTTTCACCTGATCTATGAGATATTACAGCTGTGTACCCATGAGTTTTTGCCATTTCTATAGTGTTTAATGTTTCTGTTAAAGTACCTATTTGGTTTAATTTCACTAATACTGAATTTGCTACACCCAACTCTATTCCTTTTTCTAATCTCTTGGTATTTGTTACAAATAGGTCATCTCCAACTAGCTGGATTTTGCTACCTAGTCTTTCAGTTAATTTTTTCCACCCATCCCAATCCTCTTCTGCTAATCCGTCTTCTATGGATACTATTGGATACTTTTCAACCAATTCCACATAATAATCTATCATCTCATCCGAAGTTAATTCTCTACCTTCTCCAGCCAACTTATATACTTTCTTATCCTCATTGTAAAGTTCTGTTGCTGCCACATCAAGAGCTAATACTACATCTTTTCCTGGCACAAATCCAGCTTTTTCAATAGCTTCTATTATTGTCTTTAGAGCTTCTTCGTTGCTAGATAGATTAGGTGCAAAACCACCTTCATCACCAACAGCTGTATTTAATCCTTTTCCCTTCAAAACAGCTTTTAAGTTATGGAAAACTTCTGCTCCCATTCTTAATGCTTCTCTAAAATTAACAGCTCCAACAGGCATTATCATGAACTCTTGAATATCCACATTGTTATCAGCATGTTTGCCACCATTTAATATGTTCATCATTGGCACTGGAAGCACTTTAGCATTTACTCCTCCAATATACTGGAATAGAGGCATTCCTAACTCATTAGCTGCTGCCTTTGCTACTGCAAGGGATACTCCTAGTATAGCATTAGCTCCTAGCTTTCCCTTATTTTCAGTACCATCTAATTCTATAAGCAAGTTATCAATAGCTAACTGATCAAATACATCCATTCCAATAATCTCTTCTGCAATAATATTATTGACATTTTCTACCGCTTTTAAAACACCTTTTCCAAGGTATCTATCCTTATTTCCGTCTCTTAATTCCACAGCTTCAAAAGCTCCTGTACTAGCTCCTGATGGAACAATTGCCCTTCCATAGGCATCTGTCTCAGTCCATACTTCAACTTCAACAGTTGGGTTTCCCCTTGAATCTAGTACTTCTCTAGCGTATACATCAGTAATCAAACTCATTTCTAATCCTCCTTATTTATTTGATGTAAATATTGGTTGTATGTTGTACACTAATTGTTGATATGCTTAATTGTGAATTATTAAAGATTCTCCTGTCATCTCTTTTGGCTTTTCTAATCCCATGATATCTAGTAAGGTAGGTGCTATATCAGCTAATATACCGTTCCTTAACTTTACCTTTTCTTCTCCTACTAAAATCAAAGGAACCTTATTAATAGTGTGAGAAGTAACTGGGCTGTTATCTGTCTCATCTATCATCATCTCGGCATTTCCATGGTCGGCAGTAATCAGAGCTCTACCTCCTATTTTCAATAACAGATCTACTATCTCACCTAAACACATATCAACTGTTTCAATAGCTTTTATGGCAGCTTCAAGTTTGCCTGTATGTCCAACCATATCAGGATTTGCAAAGTTCAATATTATCAAGTCGTATTTATCCTGATTCAATCTATTTAGAACTTCATTTTTTACCTCTATGGCACTCATTTCAGGTTTTAAATCGTAGGTTGCAACCTTTGGTGAAGGTATCAATACCCTATCCTCATTTTTGAAAGGTACTTCCCTTCCACCGTTGAAGAAAAAAGTAACATGAGCATATTTTTCTGTTTCAGCTATTCTAAGCTGAGTTAAGCCTAAACTGCTAACATACTCGCCTAATGTATTTTTTGGCATTTCCGTCTTAAAAGCTACGTGAACATTTTCAATAGTCTTATCGTATTCAGTCATGGTTACAAAAAATGTTTCTACCTTTTTATCTCTTTCAAATCCATTAAATTCTTCGTCTACTATTGCTCTTGTAATCTGTCTAGCTCTATCAGGTCTAAAATTGAAGAATATGACTGAATCACCGCTGTCTATGGTAGCAATAGGCTTTCCTTCTTCAATTATTACAGTTGGCACTACAAATTCGTCATTTACGCCATTATCATAAGATTTTTGTACTGCTTCAATGGGACATTCATCCATATTACCTTTTCCCAGAACCATTGCTTCATAAGCTAATTTTGTTCTATCCCATCTCTTATCTCTGTCCATTGCATAATATCTTCCAGACACTGTAGCAATTTTACCAACTCCTATTTCTTCTATCTTCTGTTGAAGTTCAGATAGATGTTTCTTGCCTATAGTTGGTGGTACATCCCTTCCATCTAAAAATGCATGGACATATACATTTTTAAAATCCTCCCTAGCACATAATTCTAACAATGCATATAGATGGGTATTGTGACTATGGACGCCCCCATCAGATACCAATCCCATAAGATGGAGTTTTGAATTATTTTTCTTAGCATTTTCTATTGCTTCTAAAAACTCTTCTTTTTTAAAGAATTCTCCATCTTCTATGGATTTAGTTATTTTAGTTAACTCCTGATATACAATTCTTCCAGCACCTATATTCAAATGCCCAACTTCTGAATTGCCCATCTGTCCTTCAGGCAATCCGACTGCTAATCCACTAGCATTCAGCTGAGTATTAGGAAATCTATCTTTCAACTTATCAAAATTAGGAGTGTTAGCTAAATACACTGCATTTCCTTTATATTCTTTACCAATACCCCAACCATCTAATACGATAAGCATTACTGGTTTTTTATCCATATCTTTTTCCTCCATCAAAAATTTACTATTTTAATAAAATCTTCAGCTACAAGGCTAGCGCCTCCAACTAATGCTCCATCTATATTTTCCATCTCCATTAATTCTTTTATGTTATTTGGTTTTACACTTCCTCCATATTGTATCCTGATTGTTTCAGCAGCTTCTTCATCATATTTATTTCCAATCATCTTTCTTATATAACCGCACATTTGATCAGCATCTTCTTTAGAAGCAGTTCTACCTGTTCCTATAGCCCAAACAGGTTCATAGGCTATTACTATATCCTTTATGTTTTCAGCTTCTACTCCTTCTAGAGCTTTCAATATCTGTTTTTTTACAACTTCTTCTGCTTCCTTGTTTTCTCTTTGTTCTAAAGTTTCACCAACACAGATTATGGGCTTTATGCCATAACTTAAAGCTGCTTTTACCTTTTTATTTACTGTTTCATCAGTTTCATTAAAATACTGCCTTCTTTCCGAATGACCAATAATACAATATTCAACTCCTATTTCTTTCAACATTAATGGAGATACTTCCCCAGTATATGCTCCATTAGCTTCCCAATGCATGTTTTGAGCAGCCAATTTTACTCTTGATCCTTGTATTGCTTTTTTAACATCTGATAAGCTAGTAAAAGGCACTGCAACAACTACTTCTACATTCTCATTAAAATTTTCATTTTTGATCTCATTTACCAGTTGAATTGATTGGGCTATGGTATTATTCATTTTCCAATTTCCTGCTATTATTGGTATACGCAATTTAATCACCTCTTACTTATCATCAATCGCTGCAATTCCTGGAAGTACTTTTCCTTCTAAAAATTCGAGAGAAGCTCCCCCTCCTGTAGAAATATGAGTCATTTTACTAGCAAATCCTGCCTTTTCAACAGCAGAAGCGCTATCTCCTCCACCAACAATTGTAACTGCATCAATTTCTGCCATCACTTTTGCTATAGCATCTGTTCCCTTTTTGAAGTTTTCCATTTCAAATACTCCCACTGGACCATTCCATATTACAGTTTTTGCATTCTTAATCTCATCTGAAAAAGCTTTTATGCTCTTTTCTCCCATATCCATACCCATCATATCAGCAGGAATTTCATCTACAGGAACAGTCTTAAACTCTGTATCATTTTTAAACTCTTTAGCTACAACTACATCTACTGGCAACAATAACTTAACATTTTTCTCCTTTGCTTTTTTCAAAAGCTCATTAGCCAATTCCAATTTGTCCTCTTCTACAATAGAAGTCCCTATTTCATAACCTTGGGCTTTCAAGAAAGTATAAGACATTCCGCCTCCAATCAATATGGAATCAACTTTATTTAATAAATTCTCAATTACTCCAATTTTATCTGAAACCTTAGCTCCTCCTAAAATAGCTACAAAAGGTCTCTTAGGATTTTCCAAAGCTTCTCCCATTACAGTTATTTCCTTTTCAACCAAAAAGCCCACTGCTGATGGTAAGTAACTTGAAATTCCAACATTTGAAGCATGAGCTCTATGGCAAGTTCCAAATGCATCATTTACAAATAGATCTCCTAAAGATGCTAATTCCCGTGCAAAATTTTCTTCATTTTTAGTTTCTTCTTTCCTAAATCTAGTATTTTCTAACAATACCACGTCTTTCTCTTGCATCTTTGAAACAATTTCTTTCACTTCATCGCTTACTACTCTGTCATCTTTAGCAAAAATTACTTCTTTATTCAATAGTTCTGACAATCTCTTAGCTACAGGTGCTAAACTGTACTCAGGAATTGCCTCACCCTTTGGTCTACCTAAATGTGACATCAATATTACCTTAGCTCCATTTTCAATTAGATAATTAATAGTAGGTAGAGAACTTCTTATTCTTCTATCATCTGTTATATTTCCATTTTCATCTATAGGAACATTAAAGTCACATCTGACTAATACTCTTTTACCCTTAACATCCAAATCTTTTAATGTCTTTTTATTTAGCATAATATCACCCCTTATAAGAATTTATAGATTTGTGATTAACTAGTATTCAGGATGACATATTATTGTCATCCTGAATACTAGTAGAAAGTGTTATTTATTAGCAACCATTTTAACCAAATCTACAACTCTGCAGGAATAGCCCCATTCATTATCATACCATGCAACTACTTTAACCATGTTTCCTATTACCATAGTTAATAATCCATCAACTATTGAAGAACGTGGATCACCTTTGTAATCCATGGATACAAGTGGTTCTTCAGAATATCCCAATATGCCTTTTAGTTCTTTTTCACTTGCTTCTTTTAGAACTCTATTTACTTCTTCAGCAGTTGTTTCTTTCTCAACTTCACATACAAAATCTACTATTGAAACTGTTGGAGTAGGTACTCTCATTGCAAAACCGTTTATTTTCCCTTTTAATTCTGGTATTACTAGTGCTACTGCTTTTGCTGCTCCAGTAGTTGTTGGAATAATTGATTCTGCAGCTGCTCTAGCTCTTCTTAAATCTTTATGTCTCTTATCCAATATCTGCTGGTCGTTAGTGTATGAATGAACAGTAGTCATCATACCATTTTTGATTCCAAAATTATCATGAATAACCTTAACAACAGGTGCTAAGCAGTTTGTAGTACAGGAAGCATTTGAAATTATATGGTGGTTTTCAGGATCATATTTGTCCTCATTTACTCCCATTACTATTGTAACATCCTCATTTTTACCTGGTGCAGTAAGTATTACCTTCTTAGCTCCTGCATTGATATGTTTCATCAATCCATCCCTATCTCTAAAAGCTCCAGTTGAATCGATTACTAAATCTACTCCTAATTCTTTCCATGGAATTTCCGCTGGATCCCTATGAGCTACAACTTTAATCTTCTTTCCGTTTATAATTAATCCATCTTCTGCCACTTCTACAGTCCCTTTGAATTTACCATAAAGTGAATCATATTTAAATAGATGTGCCAATGTATTTAAATCTCCTGATGCATTTAATGCTACTAGATCAAAATCATTAGTATGATTTTCTTCAAAATAAATTCTCATCACATCTCTACCAATTCTACCAAATCCGCTTAATCCAACTTTCATACTCATTAGAATTCCTCCTTTTTTATATTTTATATAAAAGCTACTTAGTAGCTTCATCAACTAATTTTATTATCCTGTTTGCTGCTGCTTCATCAATTACCAATGTCATGTTGTCTCTTAGGGAAGCAATAGCCATAATAGCCTCTGCCTTATTCTCTCCTCCAGCTACCCCTATAACAGTTTCAATCTTCCTAAAAACATCTAAATCTATTCCCACTGATAATGACTTCCAAACTTCAAAACCATTTATATCGAAATAATGACCAAATGCTTCTCCCACAGCTCCTTTATGTAATAACATATCAATCTGTTCTTCAGATAGCTGTCTTCTCCTTCCCATAACATCTGCTCTACCAATTCCAAATAGAAGCACATTCATTTTGTCAAAATACTGTATTACTTCTCTTACTTCCTTAACTTGAAGCATAGCTTCTAGAGTCTTTTTGTCAATGCTATCTGGTACATGTAGTAATCTATAATTTCCTTCTAACTTCTTAGCCAACTTTGCTGCAATACTATTGGATTGGGTATCTACGTCTTTACCCAATCCTCCCCTGGCTGGAATTACTAATATGTCATTAGCTACTTTCCCCTGTGGCATTTCCTCTGCCACCTTCGCTATAGTACTTCCTCCAGTTACTCCTATTATGCATCCGTCTTTGATTACTTTTATTAAATAATTAGATGCAGCTTTTCCTAAATCCTTTAATACCAATTCATTATTATCACAATTTCCCGGAACTATTATTACATTTTTGACCTTTAATATATCTTCCAATCTCTGCTCTAAATGCTCTATACCTTTTAATTCCCTGATTATTCCTTCCAAACTCCCTATAACAGTTTTTCCATCTTTTGTGATATACATACCCATGCTTTCTATATTTAAAAGTCCCTGTTGTTTTAGTATGTTGACCTCTGTTCTGACTGTTCTTTCTCCAATGTCTAGTTTATTTGCAAGTCCTCTTCTCCCAATAGGCTGATTGTAATAGATAGTCCTTAAGATATTGTATCTTATTTCCAACATATCAAGTATTTCAGGTACTATCTTTTTCTGAATTTCAATTAAATCCATAAAAACACCCCTATAGCTAATTACATATTAGTATGCGAAATATTCCAATATCTATAAATTGGGTCAAATTTAGTCCCTGTATATAAAATTTTGTCCCGCCTTAACTATAAAAATATTTTTCGTATATATTATAGACTATTAGTATATTATTTTCAAGAGAAAATGCAAAACTCCTGCCTTAAACTAATAAGCCAGGAGTTTAATATTATTATCAATGTTTTGAATATACAGTGGAAAACTACAAACATATTTATTTACACTAGTTTTTCCTTTACTTCTCTATATTTTTTTAACGCATCTTTATAAGCCATTACTATGGACTTTTGTGAAATTCCTAAATATCTTCTCTTTATTTCCTCCTCTACTTCTTCATAATATTTATCAAAATATTTTCCTACGAATATACTAGATATAAATTCATTAGTAATTGGTGTTGTTGAACAAGATATATCAACAATTTCATCGGTTTCTGTATCTATCACAAAACCTATATAAAATGTTTTTGACTGTTTTTTTAAATCATTATCTTTTCTTGTTTTGTCACGCCCAATCACATATACAGTATTATTTGAATACAATTTAATCACCTTATTGCAATATATTTTTTGTAAACTGTATATAAACTAGTTCTGAAATTTTTCCAATTATTTCTCTTCCTTCTTTATTTGTTACATTATTATCTGTTAAAACACATATAATATATGGGTTTTTTTCTAAATATACTATACCAGCATCATGCTCAAGATAATCCAAATCTCCTGTTTTATGAGCTATTACAACACCTTCAGGCAAGTATAGATCTAACCTACCCTTTACCTGTTGTTTCTTTAAGATATCAATCATAAGATTAGAATATTGCCTATCAATAAGCACCCCATTATATAGAGAATTAAAATATTTTAATATATCTTTCACAGCAGTATAATTTTGTTTCCCTTCTTCTGCAGCTTTAAAATCCATCATTTTTCTCTGTAATACAGTAGATTCAAATCCCAAACTATATATTAATTTATTTATATTTTCCATACCTAGTAAATCAATGATCATATTTGTAGCTGTATTATCACTAAGAATAATCATTAATGTGAGCATTTCCATTAATGTAAATTCATGACCAGGATTTAATTCCTTTAATATGCCATCTCCACCTACTTTAACCTCATTGTTTAAATATAAACTTTGATTTAGTGCTACTTTTCCTGATTTCATTTGATTGCAAGCCTCAGCTAGAATAAATAGTTTTATTAAGCTAGCTGAAGGAAAAATAATTTCCTCATTAATCAAAATTTCCTTTTGACTGTTTAAATGCTTTATCCCTACACCTACCCTGGCTCTAGTCGAAGAAATTATATCCATAATTTTATCTTTTAAATCCATAAGTTTCACTCCAGTCTTTCATCAATTTATATAATTTTTTATCCTATTAGCGCCCTTATAAATACCAGTACTATAGAAGCAATAGTAATGGCAATACCAAATTTAACCATATTCTTTAAATCGTTGGATCTGGCAATACCCATTTGACCAAGCATATCAGCTTCAGGATAAGCAAAAGATGTTATTTGTGATGCTACTAATAATATCAGCCCCCATAATGAAGGTGACATTCCCAATTTAGAAACTATCTGACTAAATAGGTCATTAAGTAATACAGTTTCAGCAACAGCTGCTCCACCTACACCAAATACCCCAGTTATAGTAACAACTAATGCAAATAATACCTTATTTCCTGTCCTTATAAGTGGTTGAAATAAATCTACCAATGCATCAAAAGCACCCGCCTCTTGAATAAAAGTAATAAATGGATAGAATAAAACAAACATGATGAAAAGAGAAGTCATTTTACTTGCGCCTTTAACAATAGTATCTATTATATCTTTTAACTTTAATTTACCAGCAATACCAGTTAAGAATGCAGTTATAAACATGACAACTATAGCATAAGACGAGCCACACTCATTAATTATGCCATAAACAACCAAAGCAATAAGTGAAATAAAAAACACTAACGTAGCTCTTTTAACTTCATTTGTTGGGATATAATTCTCGTCTATTTCTTCCACATCATTGTATACATATATATTCCTTGTATTCTTTTGTATTCTTTGAGACACTATAAATGTAACTATCCAGCATAATATAGCAAGTGGCAACCCGATACCGGCCAAATATGCTCCATAGCTGATACCGGTAACTTCCATCAAAGTTACTACCTGAGGAGAATAAGGTCCTATAAATAAACCAGTTTGCCCAGCTCCTTGAAAGACTGCCGCTAAAGTTGATGGAGTTATTCCAATTGATGCAACTAGAGGAATAACAATAGGCGCTATGATAGCATTGGCTCCTGCAAGTGTTCCAAGTAAAGCTACTAGAACACAAGAAGTAATCATAACTGCTACTATTGCCTTTCTTTCACTGTTAATTCCTATTCTTTTCATAAATGTTATAACTATGTATTCTGCTACACCAGTTTTTCTTAGAATTTCTCCTAAAGCTGCTCCTAACATTATTATAAATCCTATCATTGCTAAAAATGAACCTAATGCTTCACTAAGTACACTTCCAATTTCTATTAATGGCTGTTTTGTAATAATAGCACTTAATATTACAGAAATAATAACACTCAAAAGTGGATCAACATCTTTAAAAGCTAAAATCACATAAATAACTAAAGGTAATAGAGCCACAATTGGTGGCAAATCAAATAACATAGTTAATCCCCCCTTAGTAATTCTTGTTTATAAAACTAAAAGATAAATAATATACAAAATTCACTGCTTATCTGAATTGTTCATCACCTCCAAGTAGCTTATAAAAATAAAAAATAAGGCCATAGGAAACTATAACATACCCTACTGGCCTTATTTACGACGATGTTTTGATAAAACATCTGAATAAATAAGTGAATATGTTAATTTATATAAATATTTCATTTTATATTAATCATTATAATCTATTTATTTTATAAATATTACTATCCAACAATAACTGGTCCTACAAATGCCCAAATTATAACCCATAGCCACAAAGCTGCAGCACCAATCCAGCAAGCTTTTAAAACCTCTTTCATGTTTGTACAACGAGCAATTCCCATCTGTCCTGCCAAATTTGCTGTAGGATAAACTGAACCAGTTATTCTTGTTGCAGCAAGTAATGCAGTAGCCCAAATTTCCATTGGTAAATTAACTGACTTAACTAAATCTGCGAACATTTCATGTACTAGTGTAATCTCCGCAACTGCTGCTGCTTCTATTCCAAAACCTCCAACTATTGATGCTATAATTAAAACTATAGCTTTTCCGCCGCCTGAAATTAAGTTGGTCAATAAATTTCCTAAAGCTTCAAAACCACCACCAAGATTGATTAAAACAAACATTACTTCGAAAAATATAAATATGAAGAACATATTTACCATCTTTAATGAACCTTCAACAAATGCATCAATTGCACTGTCTAATTCCATTCTACTACTTATTATGAGAACTGCTGATAAAACTAACATAACAATAATTGCATAATTGGTACCTTGGCCAGTAACAACACCATATCCAACAAGTAGTACAAAGGCAATAATGAATAGTATTGTTGTAATTTTCTCTTTTGAGGTTATTTCCATCTCGTTTATATCTACCATATCCTCAGATAACTCGTATTTCTCAATTCCTTTGAATTTCTTCTGAATTCTAACACAAGCAAATACTGTAGAAATAATCCAAACCAAGCTAAATGGTATAACTGCCCATAACATCAACTTCCCATAGGAAAGACCTGTAACTTCCATAGTGGCAAGAGTAACTCCAGTTAATGGTCCAACCATTAATCCAATTTCTCCACCTACTCTAAGCAATGATGTAACTACACTAGGTGTTAGTCCTACTGCAGCAACAAGAGGGATTACAACAGGTGCAATAATAGCATTTCCTCCTGCTAAGGTTCCAAGCAATCCACATATTACTATTGAACTGATTATAACTGCTAACATTGCTTTTCTCTCATTATTTACACCAATTCCTTTTACAATCCAGTACACTAGTGTATGGGTAACTCTTGTTTTGTTCATCAAGTAACCTAATCCGCTTCCAAACATGATAATTATTCCAATTATAGCTAAAAATGACCCTAGTGATTCAGCAAATATGCCAGCTAAACTAGCAATTCCTTGTCCAGTTAAAATTGCTCCAACAATTACACCTACTATCAATCCAGCCAGATTGGATTTGTTCCTAAATACCATTATTAAATAAGCTAATAGCGGTAACAATGCCAAAAGAGTAGGCGTTTTTGATAACAATGCGTATTTCCCTAGTTCTAGTTCCATATTATTCCCCCTCATTTTATTTTTGTACTTCTATTGATTTACATATCTCATTATCTATAAGTCACCCCATGAATTTCTTTAAACCCAAATCCAGGGTCGTCTCCTAGGGTTATCTTATAGTCTTCAAATATAGCTCCACCATCAATTGGATCTTCTTTACACAATACTGGTCCATCTAAATCTACTTTTGTAATTATGCTTTTGGCAGCTGCTAAATGAACTGCAGCAGTAACGCTTACTTTTGCTTCCAACATACACCCTATCATGCATTCCACTCCATATATTTCCGCCATTGAACATATCTTTAGTGCATTGTATATACCACCTGTTTTCATTAGCTTAATATTTACTAGATCAGCGGCACGCATTTGCATAATAGTCAATGCATCCCTTGGTGAAAAAACGCTCTCATCTGCTAATACTGGAATAGTAACATTATCAGTTACCATTTTTAGTCCTTCAATATCGTGAGCTGGTACAGGCTGTTCTACAAGCTCTATATTTAATCCTGCATCTTCCATCTTTCTTAGAGTGTATATTGCTTCTTTTGCTTTCCACCCTTGGTTTGCATCTATTCTTAAGTTTACATCATAGCCTACAGCCCCTCTAATAGCTTTCATTCGCTTTATATCCATTTCTGAATCCTTGCCAACTTTAATCTTCAATGTACTATATCCTTGTTTTACAGCTTCCAAGCTGTCTCTAGCCATTTCTTCTGGGTCATTTACACTTATAGTAATATCTGTTATTATTTCTTTTCGATAACCACCTAATAGTTTATATACTGGAGCATTGTGCAATTGTCCAAATAAATCATAAATTGCTATATCTACTGCTGCTTTTGCACTAGTATTATGAACAATGGAGTTATTCAACTTAATCATTATTGCTTCTAAATTCTCGATATCCATACCAACTAAAGTCTTCTTAATATGATCTTCTATTGCCCCTATTATTGCACCTGTTGTATCCCCGGTAATTACTCCTGTTGGTGGAGCTTCCCCATAACCAACATGTCCTGTATCCGTTTCAATTCTTACTATAATATCTTCTACACTATTCACTGTTCTTAGTGCTGTCTTAAATGGTTTCTTTAGTGGAACAGATATGCGTCCAAGCTTTATATCTGTAATTTTCATTTAATATATCCTCCTTTACAAAAAATTGGGTATTATCAACCACTATATTGTCTTCGCCACACTCCATATACTCATTAATTCACATGGTATTAAATAATACTAATATAGTTTAGATTTTACTTCTAAATATTTCTTTAAAGCATCTTTATAAGCTATTATTAT
>Ga0134092_1002508_pt1 | contig 13897 bp, 19 predicted proteins | sample 3_6taG_FD_94454 | JGI IMG/M metagenome (GOLD analysis project Ga0134092, IMG submission 94454) | Switchgrass degrading microbial communities from high solid loading bioreactors in New Hampshire, USA - 3_6_20_6_A3 metaG | ecosystem: Engineered > Bioreactor > Semi-continuous > Anaerobic >...
CACCAGTTTTAACAAGTTTCTTTCCACGTCTTTATTTATATAGTTTAAAAGAGCGTCAGTGGTTTTTTCGAAGAGCTTTCTGCCAGTAATATAAGCAATGCTCATAATATCGCCTCCCTAATTTTAGTATATATAAGGAAATAAGTACTTTACATATTCAATAAAATAGATATGTAACAAAAATAATACACATTAACAAATTTGTATCAATGGATTTACTTTATCATCTTTTTGTTTAATATTTCACATGACAATCAAATACTCCTCTGTTACTGATTGCTGCAAAGTAGAAATATGATAAACTATAAACATCTCTATTTCTTGTTATAATAATATGATATAATTGAACTACTGTGAAAACTATTTAAAGGGAGTTAAATTCATGAATGATATAAAAAAGACAGCAGGTAAGGCATTGAATGTTTTAGCTCAAGTAATTTCTATCTTATTCGATGTAATTATCTCCTTAGTCTCTTTTTCTGTTTCTCTAGCCAGTGCTATTGCAAGAGGATTTATTGCTATTATTGGTATGGGAGGATGTTTGTTATTTTTCATATTTGCAGGACCATTAGGTTTATATTTTCTTTTCAATCCTATTACTATTTTACTCTTTATATTTTTCATCCTATTCCCAATCCTTGGTACTAAATTTGTATCCTTTTTAAAATATATTCAATATATGGTAACCGAGTATCTTTACGATATGGCCAACTATTTAATACACGGCACCAGTAGGGAATACAGCTCCTTTATTGAATATGGCAATAAATATAAAAGAGAGCAGGAAGCAAAGAGAAGAAGAGAACAGCAAAAGAGACAGGAAGAAATGTGGAGAGAGTGGGAAGAAAGATTTAGAATGTGGCAGGAGTTTCAAAATTCTCAAAGGAATTATGATAACAGCAGCAGCTATCATGGATATGGAAACTATGCTGGATATGAAAACTATACTTACAGTAATCCAACTTTAGAGTTTAAGAGAAAATATGAAGAAAGCTGTGACATATTAGGAGTTCCTTATAATGCTGATAAATATCAGATAAAATTAGCTTATAGAAAAAAGGCAAAAGAATACCATCCTGATTTAAATAGATCACCAGACGCAACGGAAATGTTTCAAAAGATTAACAGCGCTTATGAGTTTTTAAGCGACAACAACATTGAAAGGTACAAAAATATAAAATAAGCCCTATGATTTGGAGGGCTTATTTTATCCTATAATTCCTAAATGTTCTAGTAATATTTTAGCTCCTACAGCTATTAAAATAAAACCGCCTAACAATTCAGCTTTTGACTTACACTTACATCCTAAATCAAAACCTAATTTAACTCCAGCAAAAGAAGTTCCAAATGTTATGATTCCCATTATCATTATAGCAAGATATATGTTTACCTTTAACAATGCAAAGGTCATACCTATAGCTAGAGCATCAATGCTAGTAGCAATAGATAAAACTAACATATTTTTCAGATTGAAGGTTTCTTCGTCCACTGGACAAGAACTGTCTCTGGATTCCTTAATCATATTAATTCCAATCACAGAAAGCAGTATGAAAGCTATCCAATGATCCAATGCATGTATGTAATCAGCAAACTGAATACATAATATGTACCCTAAAAAAGGCATAAGTGCCTGAAATCCTCCAAAGAAACCACCAGTGATAAGTGCATTTTTATAGTTCATTTTCTTCATGGATAAACCTTTACACACTGCAACTGCAAAGGCGTCCATAGCTACTCCAAATCCGATGATAATTAGTTCTAATATTTTCATCATAAGTTCTCCTTCTATTTTTAATCAATTTCATTTTAACACAAAACAGTTTTAATATGAATTTATTTTTAAAGATAATGGGAAAATATAAAGCTCTTCCCTAACTATATATAGACAACATATAGTAGAAAAGAGCTTTATAGACTTTCACCTATTCCTTCTCTTTTTATTTTTATATATTTTTAACAATTCATCCAATATGTTAATAGGATCATTAACAGCACTATTGTTTCCATCCTTCTTTATTTCCACGTTTTCCAATTCTTCACTTTCCATTTTCTTTTGAATTTCTTCTTCAGTTTGTTCATCCACGATTTCTTCAATTTCATCTTTTTCATAATCTTCACTTTTATTCTCCTCCCCTTCTATTTGGGATTCCATTTCTGATAGTTCTTCATTTGTCAGCTCATCAAAGTATCTGCCATCTATGGACCCTGTAAACCTGTTAAGATTAAAATCCACTATTATCACTCCTCGTGTATCTTAGTAATCTTCTTAAATAGTCTATAAATAGCTTCCTTATCGAAACCACACTCATCAACTAAATGAGATGTTATTTCCTCTGCAGTACTAGTTGTATAAAATTCTTCATTTTCAGCTATATCCTTTAACACTTTCTCATATAGCTCCTTTTCTTCTGGAGTAAGAGCTTGGTATAATTTTTTTCTATTAAGCTTTTTTTACTGTCATATCCCTCTCTCATATCAACACTCCTTCAGCTTAGATACTCCAAATATTTTAATCCCTGGTTCAACTTCTAACATTTCATAGTTCTTGTTGTTTATTGTAATAACTCCTTCTTCGTTGACTTTTAAATCTAACTCCATACCTTTTATGTTGAATTTTTCAATATAATAAGGATGGATAAGTATAAACACAGCATTTAATTGAACAGGCGAAACGTTGTTGATTCTCGATAGATTGGCTTGATTTGAAGTATTTATCATAAAATTATATGTTCTGCTATCATCCTCATCTAATACTTCTTCCATAAATTTGTCTGGGTTGAAGTCTTCCAATACTATCCCCTCCACATAAAATACTCTATTTACTGATCGCTTTCGGTAACTTTTTTGTCAGTATATACCTGTATATTCCCTTCACTTATACTGTTTTCATCAAAGCCTTCCAGTGAAAGATTCCAATCTTCATCTATATTAATTGAAATAGGAATTTTATCGCTGGAATCCTTTTCTGTTAAATATTCCAGACCTAAAACTGCAATAAAATTATATTGACCTAAATTTGCCCTAGTACATTTAAAAGTATTAGCTTGGCTAGACATATTTATTGATAATGAATGTTTTGCTCCATTCAAATAGATCACCTCAAATAATCAGACATAATCTTCTTAACTTCTTTGGTCTTTTCATCATCCTTTAATTTATCGTTCTGTCTTAATAAATACAATTTTTCCAACAGATAAGCAGGATTCTTCATCTTCTTAATATTGATAGTTATTTCTCCGTCTTTCGTTGTAATCTTATTAACATAATAGTCTTTATTTAGTTGATCACTACTTTCCATATGTTCCTGTGACAACAGAATACCCCCTTATTAAAATTTTACTGTAGTAGTCTCCCTTCTGTCTGGACCTTTCTCATCTTTTACTGTAATGGTTTCACCTTTTTTAGCCTTTTTACTTAGTTCTATTATCCTCTTTGTCTCCTCTCCTGAACTCATTCTGTTATGCTGTTCCACATCTATGCTTAAATTAGCATATTTAGATTTTTTCTGGTCATATAGCTTTCCATCTACATATACACGGCCATCATAATCAATTCTAATTTCCTGTTGTATATCCTTATTCCTCTTGTTAAACTTAATCTTTATCCATTCATTGTTTTTTCCATTGTCTATATTCATCATTTAACCTCCTCATGCCAAACTAATGTTAACGGTTGTAGAATTCTGAGTAACAACACTCAACTCAGTAAGGCACATATTTGATTGTTGATTGGTATTTATCTGATTAGCAATTTTTGCCCCCATAAAAGTGCCTTCTTCTTTTCTATTAGCCAGTTTATTCCCAGTATTTTTGGACATAAAGATGCCTCCTATCCTACTTTTTCTATTAATATCTTATGTAACAATATATTTATGGTTCATAAAAAACTACCTCAAAATATAGCTATATTTTGAGGTAGTTTAAATATTTTATCTAATTTTACTTAACATTTCCTTTAATAATTCTATTCCATCCTCTTTGCTAGCACTTCTTATATCTGGTCTTTGGAATGCAGATAATATATCTATAGCATTAACATTGTTTACTGGTATATCGGATTCCAAGGTAACATTTTTAGTTGAGAAATTTAAAGGATGGAACTTTTTGGAATTTAGTTTTAGACCATCTTTAGAGAATCCTATTTTCACCTATATCTCACCTCACTATTGAATTAGTATTATTTCACCATCAAAAATTTATCTAAAGGGGGGGAAACCCCCCTCATATAATTTCTTATACATCTATTAGATCATCATCTAGTTGTGCTGCAACTCCTAGTTGAGCTTCAATTACGCTAGCTACTTGAGCTGCGATTATTGTTAATACTTGTAATTGGATTTGTGTTACAGTTTTTTGATTGATTACTGATGCAAAAATTCTGTCTGCCATCTATTTCACCTCCAAAATATCATTACTCATTTATAATTTAAACATCAATCAAATCATCATCTAGTTGAACTGTTACTCCAAGTTGAGCTTCGATTACACTAGCTACTTGAGCTGCGATTATTGTTAGTACTTGTAGTTGAACTTGAGTTACAGTTTTTTGATTAACTATAGAAGCGAAAATTCTATCTGCCAATTAATCCACCTCCTCTTCTTGTCCTAGTACATAATATGCATGTACAAATTTAGTGCTCAAATATCAATAAACATTTTTTAGTAAAAAGAAAAAAGCTCTCATTTTCCCATTGAGAGCTTTTTTAATATGAATTCCATATTTCCCTGTGATCTTTTTAACTCAATTACTTTATAGTTTCAATATATAAATTATATAAACTAAATTCGTTATTCCTGGAGGCTATTCCCTTCAATTCTCTCAAATCTCCCTCATAGATTATATTCCCTTCAAGTTTTAGAAAATCCTGAGGTCTGACAAGATTCCTTGGTTTATCAAAATTTATTATATTGCTTTCATTAAGAACATAGTATACAAACTCTGAACACAGGAATCTATAATCGTAATAGTTTTCCTTGTGCATGATGCTATTAATCAGTCCCATATAGTTATATTTATAATCGCTGGAATTATATATAAACTCATTTAAAATCCTTTTTGCTCTAAAATATTGTTCCTCTGACACATTTAGTTCAATTATTACCCCAGGCAATTTCTTTGAAAACTTATATGCTCCTTGATCTATATTCTCATGCTTAAATCCACCTATAAAAGGATTATAAGTCCACTTTCTTCCAAAGCTATACATATATTTAAGCTCCTTATCAAGTGATATGGAAGCATGGGTGTATTCATCCTTGGTAAAATAACGAATTAATCTCGATATTACTGTATTGGTTCTCGTAAGTACTACGTATATAGACCTCATATGTCTCCTTCCTTTCTTACAGATATATTATCCATGCAAAACTTTAAAAAAAGATTAAAAAGTAATTAATTTATCATTAAACTTTTGTTACTAAGAATAAAATACTATCTAATTCTTAAGATATTTTCAATCTAATTCTTAAAAATTTCTTAAAAACACAGATACAACAAACTTCCACAATAAAAACATAAAAATACTCTTTTCCAGCTTGCCTTTTATATGGATTATGCCAGAAAAGAGCTAATTTTCAACTTAAGCATAATAAACTACACTATCTTATCAAATACAAAATAAGACTTATAAAATATCCATATAAAATTTGCTCCTGAATTTATCTAAATCGATTACATGGAGTTCATACTCTCCATATCCTATTTTAAGCTTTCTATTTAGAGCTTCTAACTGAAAAGTTACCTTTGGGCCATCTATATTAGTTACAATGGCATTTACAGTTATTTTCTCTCCTATTGGAGTAGGATTAATGTGATTTATATTGATTTTAGTACCTACAGGTCTGAATTTTTCTGGCAACCTTTCAAATACAGTAGTTGCTGCAGTCTGCTCCATATACTTAATCATTGCAGGCGTAGACAATACAGTTACACCTATGTTGCCAATATTGTCTGCAGTATCCTCTTTATCCACTATATACTCTCTAGAAACCATTTCTCCTACTTTTAAAATAGTACTACAATCCATTTTCATTCCCTTTCTAAAAATATTAATCCTATGTATACTAAATAATAATATTATAATTAAAAATCTGCAAGTTAGCAACTTACTTGATTAATAATCTATAATATTATCTTTAATAATAAGGGTATTGTAACTAATGAAACTAGAGTAGTAACTACCATTATGATGGTAGCATAATCCTTCTTGAAGTTAAAATTCTCTGCGAATATGGGTGCCATAGCTGCAGAAGGCATGGAACCAAGCATTATTATGGTATTAATAACAATTGATTTCTCATTTATTACAAGTGAAATTATATATAATATTCCAGGTATTATAACCATTTTCATAAGTATTCCATAGTATATGGTCCAGTCTTTAAGATGGCTTTTAATATTCACATTGGCAAATATAGCTCCAACTATTATCATGGACAAAGGCCCATTCATGCTTCCTACCGCCCTAATACTATTATAAATTACTTCTGGAAACTTCAAGTTAAGAACCATCATAGCTACCCCTATACATACAGCTATGATGGATGGATTTAACAAAGCTTTAAATATCTCCTTTTTCAGTTCTTCTTTGGTCATCTTACCCTTAAATATCATTATTCCATAAGTCCACAAGAAAAGCACAAAGAATACATTGAATATGGAACCGTATACTACAGCCTCTGGTCCATAAATTACATTTAGTATTGGAAATCCAAGAAATCCAGTGTTTGTAAACACATTGGCAAAATGTAATATGGCTCTTCTTTCATCTTTAATGGGTTTAGTAAGTAAAAGTGAAACTCCAACAATGATTATATAAGCTATAAAACTTAAATAGAAAGTTTTGAATACATTTGCTTTTATACCATCATCATAGGAAAAGGAAAATGATGACACAATCATTAAAGGAAGCATTATCCTCAAAAGAACTTCTATCATGCCCTTATTAGCTTCAGGTGTTATTATCTTTCTTCTTCTACCGATAACCCCTACAATCATAATCAAAAATAGAGATACAATACTATTGAAAACCGCAGATGTTTCCACCATAACACCTCCAAAAAATATATTATATTAACCTTATTCATGGACCTTTAATTTTGTTCCAAATGAGACAATATTATAGTATATTCTATAAATTTATAAAAAGTCCTTCAAATGAAGACAAGTTAGCTCATAATAACCACTGTAAAAAAAGATTATACTATAGTATAATATATTAGGATTTAGTAACATTTAAGATAAAGGATGATATTATGGGCAAAAGAGTTATTTTAGGAATGAGTGGCGGAGTGGATTCATCTGTATCGGCATTGCTTTTAAAAGAAGCAGGATATGATGTAATCGGAATATTTATGAAAAATTGGGATGAAAAAGATGAGTTTGGAGTATGTACTGCTACAGAAGATGCAAATGATGCTAGGAGAGTAGCAAATCAGCTTGGAATTCCTTTTTACACTGTTAATTTTGAAAAAGAATATTGGGATAAAGTATTTAGCTACTTTCTAGATGAATACAAAAAAGGAAGAACTCCTAACCCTGATGTAATGTGCAATCAGGAGATAAAGTTCAATGCTTTCCTACACTATGCTCTAAAACTAGATGCTGATTATATAGCCATGGGACATTATGCACAAGTTGAAGAAAGAAATGGATATTATTATCTATTAAGAGGAAAAGATAAAAATAAAGATCAAAGTTATTTTCTATCTAGAATAGGTCAAGAAGCATTATCAAAAACAATATTTCCTATAGGCCATTTGGAAAAAAGAGAAGTTAGAGAAATTGCTGAAAAAAACAATTTATATACTGCAAAAAAGAAAGACTCTACAGGAATCTGTTTTATAGGCGAAAGGGATTTTAACGCTTTTATAGATAGATATCTTTTGGCTAAAGAAGGAGATATAATAGATGTAGACGGAAACAAGTTAGGTCGACATAGCGGTCTAATCCACTATACTTTAGGTCAAAGAAAAGGAATTGGAATAGGCGGCATAGGAACAGGAGAACCTTGGTTTGTAGCAGGTAAGAACTTAAAGAAAAATGTGCTCTACGTGGCACAGGGCAGTGAACATCCTGCATTATATTCTGTTTCCTTAATTGGAGAATCTCCAAGTTGGATATTAGGTAAGGCACCTGAAATGCCAATGAAATGTACTGCTAAATTTAGATACAGACAGTCTGACATACCAGTAGAAGTTCACATACTAGAAGATGGAAATATCCACATTAAGTACGAATATCCTGTAAAAGCAGTAACACCAGGTCAAGTAGCAGTTCTATATGATGGTGAAATATGCCTTGGTGGAGCAATCATAAAATCCATTGAACCATTGGACAAAAAATATGCATATTTGAATAAGACTTATTAATCATAACCTACCATAAAATGGTCTACAAATTAAAACCACCTGGAAAACAGGTGGTTTTAATGATTTTTATGCATTTATTTGAAACTATTTATTTAAGACTGATAACTTTTCTATTCTATCAAATGCTTCTTTCATCTCTGAAATACCGATAGTTAATGCTAACCTTATGTATCCCTCTCCACAACTGCCAAAAGCTATGCCTGGCAAAGCAACGATATGGGCTTCTTTCAAAAGAACTTCACAAAATTCTGTACTGTTCAACCCTGTATCCTTAATATTAACAAATAAATATATACTCCCTCTTGGAGGTAGGCAGAAAAGTTTTGGTATTTTACTTATTCTATCATAAGCATACATCATCCTATCTCTAATTTCATTTACTATTGAAGGACAGATTTCCTTTCTCATCCTAAGAGCATGTAATGCTGCTCTTTGGGAAATGGAAGGTGCTGTATACACATTATTTTCATTGATGTCTTTTACAGTTTTTATAATAAAATCAGGTGCTAAAATATATCCAATCCTCCAGCCAGTCATGGCAAAATTTTTGGAAAAGGAGGAAACCGTAATAGTCCTTTCTCTCATTCCATCTATAGTCGCCATTGGTATAAAAGGTTCCTCAAAGCTAAATTCAGTATATATATCATCAGCTATAACTATCAGATCATGTTTTTTAGCTATCCTCGCTATATCTTCCATAGTTTTTCTTTTATAACATGTGCCCGTAGGATTGTTAGGTGTATTAACTATTATAGCTTTTGTTCTATTGGTTATTAATTTTTCAAGTCTATCCACATTTATTTCAAACATCTCTTCTTCATAAGTTGGAAGAAAAACAGGCTTTCCTCTAGTCAATTCAACCTGTTGAGGATATGGGGTATAATATGGATCAGGGATAATCACCTCATCACCATCATCTAATATTGCTTCTAAAACAAGCCACATTGCATGGCCTCCGCTTGTAGTAACCATTATCTCTTCTCGTCTTGCATCTAATCCAAATTCATCTTTATAATACTTCATAATCTCGTCTCTTAACTCTGGATCCCCGAAAGAATCAGTATAATGGGTATGCCCCTCTATAGCATCTTTCATAGCTAAATGGATTATAGGTTCAGGCGTAGTAAAATCAGGATCTCCCAAGCTGAAGTTGATAATATCATCAAATTTATCCAAAAGACTATCACTTTCTCCCATAGGTGTAGAAATTGAATTCCAATATCTTTTAGATATAAATTTATGTTTCATTGTTTATCCCTTCCTTATGCATTAATTTACATATTTAGACAATGTAATTTTAGAATCTTTGGGAACTCAGTTTCATAATTATCATATATATTATCATAAATAATTATCATATACTATAATTTTATTATTTTTAGTATTTGTAATATTTTTACTATACTTTCTGTTTTTAAAAATCTTGACGCTCATTTATTGGATATGTATACTAGAAATAATATTTTTTGGCGAACTCAGTTTCAAACATTATCTTAAGAAGATGTAATCTATTAAACTTATCAATAAAAAGGAGGTGGTTTTATTAATTGCTTCAAAGATTTTATTTAATCACTAATAATTAATAACATGGAAAGGGGTATTGATGGTGTGAATAAGAATTATGTTTATTCAAAACCTACTAGAGATCAGTTACTTAAATTCATAATCCCTTCAGCATTAGGGATATTCCTATTTCTTTTCCCAGTTCCTTGGAATGGCTCAGTTAATATTCCTCTAGGCGTTATTTCTGATGTATTTGCCATACTTATTAAACCCGTTGCTTCACTTGCACTGATGATAGTAATTACAACATCTGCAGTATTTAGTTTAATAACATATCTATCTAAGCCTAAATTTATTATTGAAAATAAGATACTATCTAAATTATTTACTACATCGCTGCCTTATGTAATTACACGAATATTAGGATCCATAGTAACAATTATGTGCTACTTTAAAATTGGTCCTGAATTTATCATTTCTCCAGATACAGGTGGAACCATGATGGGTTTATTAGAAACTCTAGTTGCGTGGTTCTTTGCAGCTTCATTTTTGATGCCTTTTCTCATGGATTATGGCTTATTAGAATTTGTTGGTACCTTACTCAGAGACTTTACTAGACCACTCTTTAGGATACCCGGAAGAGCTACTATAGATTTGCTTGCTTCTTGGGTTGGCAACTGCAATGTAGGTGTAGTATTAACTACACAGCAGTATGAAAAAGGCTATTATACCGCTAGAGAAGCTATTACAATTGCTAGCTGCTTTTCTGCTGTATCACTACCCTTTTGCCTTGTAATTGCTGCAATGCTGGGCGTAGATGATAATTTCATACCATTTTACACTATTTTGTGTATAACGGGAGTATTAAGTATAGTAATCATGACAAGAATTGCCCCACTAAGCAAATATCCAGATGAATATTATCATCCTGTTGGAAAACAGATACAGGAAGAGGAACCAGGGGAGATCAGCAAAATACAATGGGGTCTAAAATTAGCTGTAGATAAAGCATCTAAAGGTTTTACAATAAATCAAATACTATATAATGGTATATATACATGGTTAGGTATCGTATTTGCCTTGACTCCAATAGTAATGTCATTTGGAACTCTAGCATTAGTCCTTGCAACCTATACTCCAATATTTGAATGGCTTTCCCTACCCTTTGGATACTATCTGCAAATATTGGGAATAGAAGAAGCCTTTGAAGCAGCCCCTGCTACAATTGTTGGATTTACAGATATGTTTATACCTGCAATATTAGCGGCTAATATTTCTTCCTATAAAACTAGGTTTATCATTGGAATATTGTCATTAGTTCAAATTATCTATATGACAGAAGTAGGCACACTTATTGTAACCTCTAAAATGCCTATCAAGTTTAAAGGGGTATTAGCAATATTCTTAGAAAAAACTATTATTTCTCTTCCAATCATTGTAATTTTAACTAACCTTTTTGGTATAACAGACTAATTTACTATTAATAAGGAGGAATAAAATGAAAAAACACAAGGTATATTTTGGCGGTGTTCCTGGAATGGATCAGAGCCATATTGATAATATGGAAGCAGAACTAAAAAAGCAAATCCCAGATATTAATTATACTTTTTTTGGAGAAGATGTCCTTACGTCTGATGAGTTAATTGAAAAATGCCATGACGCAGAAGTTATTATTTCATGGGACCAGGAAATGGACGAAAAAGTATATTCCTCATTAAAAAATCTAAAGGCCTATTGTGCTGCAAGTATAGGCTATAATGCAGCTAATGTAGAACTTGCAGAAAAATATGGTGTAATAGTTACAAATGCAGGCAACTATTGTACGGAAGAAGTAGCAACACATACAGTTGCATTAATACTTGCTTGTAATAGAAAGTTAAAATTAATGAATGAAAGTGTTATTGAGGGAAATTGGAATTGTGGTGTTGCTGATCCCATAATAAGATTTTCTGAAGCTACCATAGGATTATATGGTTTCGGAGGCATTGGAAGAAAAGTTGCAGAATATTTGAAAGGATTTGGTTGTAAAATTATTGCAACAGATCCCTTTGCAGATGAAAAAATCGCAAAAGAGCTAAATGTTGAACTGGTAGATTTAGAAGTATTAGCAAAAAAGTCAGACTATATTTCCATCCATGCCCCTCTACTAGAAAGTACTGAATATGCATTTAATAAGGATTTATTTGATATTATGAAAGATTCAGTCTGTATAATAAATACCTCCCGAGGAAAAATCATAAAACATGATGATTTGTATGAAGCATTGAATAAAGGAAAAGTATCTTTTGTAGGATTAGATGTTCTTGAAAATGAACCTCCAAGTGATACTGAGAAAAAAATTATTAAACATCCTCATGCAATCGTAACACCACATGCTGCATATTGCTCTACTACTGCTTCAAGAGATCAGATTCTAAACACAGTACAATGTGTCAAGAAAATTATCAACAATGAATTACCAGATTTTATTGTAAATCCCGGTGTAATAAGTAAGATTAACTGGTTAAAATAACAATTCCACCCCTATCCAAGGTGCTACATAATATAGCATCTTGAATAGGGGTGGAATTGTTTTATTCATTCTCGATCCATTTTACTAATTCTATATTGTGTACATATTAATAAATTTTAATATAAATTTTAATAAAAAAATGGCGAATGTAATTAATTTAATTAATTATCGTAATTTTACCCTTTTTAATTTACCAAATATATGATAAAATTAGGTTGCAATTTTGTATAATTTACCTTTTTATGTTTTATTATCCAAATAGTATATTTGAGATTATTTCACAAGTACATTTATTATGCCAAAAATTGAATGTTGGGGATATCTATCCTACACCCCAACATTTATTATGTATCCATTTTATTGGAATAAATTTGATTTAAGAACAAATAAATTAATACACAATTAAAAGGAGGAGTATCATAAATGGAAACTAATGAAGTACAAGCAAAGCGATTTAGCAAGAAAAGAACAAAAAAATCAATTAAAATTAAATTAACTGTAGTCCCTATTATATTGGTAATCTTATCAGTTACTATAATGGGTGTATTTTCCAATATTACTACCAAAAATAGTTTACTTTCGGAAATGCGCAAAAATGGGCAGTTTATATTAGAACAATTTGCCCAACGTCTAAATGATAACTCTAGATCTTTAGAAACTGTTAATGGAGTGATAGAAGATAAAATAAGAAGTGCAGCTAAAGTAGCTATGAACCTCAATGAGATAAACAATGGAAATATAACTAAAATTGCTAATGAATTAGGAATAGATGAAATAAATTATATTAATTCTGAAGGAATTGTGCTATATTCCAACCTATCTAAAAATCTAGGATGGAAAATAGATGAAAATCATCCTCTATATTCTTTTCTGCATAGCAAGGAAACAGAATTAATGGAAGAGCTTAGAGAAGATGTAGTATCTGGTGGACTTTATAAATACGGTGCCATAAAAACCCCTGATGGTTCATGTATACAAGTAGGAATTAGTGCAGATCAAATTAAAAGTTTAACTGAACAATTTGAATACCAAGGACTAGTAGAAGAATTAGCTTCCAGTAAAGAAATCGTATATGCTCTTTTCATTGACAAAGACTTAAAGGCTGCTGCTCACAGTAACACAAATCGAATTGGATTAGACTTATCTGAAGATAAAGGTGCCCTTTCTGCAGTTATTGATGGAAAGCCTTATTCATCAGAGTATTTTTATGAGGGTGAAATGGTTGAAGTTTATGATGTAGTATATCCAGTTGTAATGGACGATGAAATTGTAGGAGCAGTAAATATAGGTTTTTCTATGGAAAATGTAAATGAATCTATTAAAAAGAATATTACTCAAACATTTATTACTGGAATAATCTCTGCAGTTTTTCTAGGTATTGTTCTATACTTCACATCAAACGATGCAGTAAAGACCATAAACAAACTTAAGGAACAAATGAAGTTAATGTCTTCAGGAGATTTTAGCAAGAATTTACCTGATGAATTGCTACAAAAAGATGATGAGCTAGGTA
>Ga0134092_1002522_pt1 | contig 13848 bp, 9 predicted proteins | sample 3_6taG_FD_94454 | JGI IMG/M metagenome (GOLD analysis project Ga0134092, IMG submission 94454) | Switchgrass degrading microbial communities from high solid loading bioreactors in New Hampshire, USA - 3_6_20_6_A3 metaG | ecosystem: Engineered > Bioreactor > Semi-continuous > Anaerobic > Digestate...
GATCCCAGAGGCAAATCCGCCAACCAACGCAAAAAGCAAAATATCCTCGGAATTATAATCCGGCGCTGCCATAACAAGTTCGTGGAACCGGGATATCCATGGCTCGGTCAGGTCAATAATTACCGACAAAAATACAGCGCCTATGATAGACTTTACTATGAAACTTCTGCCTTTTATCTTCATGCCCGCCAAAAACAACGGAATATTCATTGCCAGCATGGTAATCCCGACCGGTATTCTTTCATCCGACATGTGAAAAATTACAGTTGCTATACCCGAAACACCACCAGGTGCAATTTTAAACGGAATCAGAAATATGTTCATCGCCAAAGCAAGGATCATTGCACCAAGCAAGATTTGCAGCAATGATGTGAGTCTGTTCAGTTGAAGTTTCACGTACAACACCCTCTGTAAAATTGATATATATAGTTTCGCTCGCAGCTTCGATAATCATTCCAGATTATTATAGCACATAAAAACAGCAGTAAAAAAGAAAAACCGGGTATTACCCGGTCCTTTTTATATTAAGTATTATTCTTGGACAATCCAAGCCATAAGGTTATGATATGGCATTACTTAATACCATATTTCTTCTTGAATCTGTCTACACGCCCGCCTGTGTCAACGAATTTCTGTTTGCCAGTGAAGAACGGATGGCATTGTGAACAGATTTCCACACGAAGTTCCTTCTTTGTTGAGCCTGTTTCAAATGTATTACCGCAGGCACATCTTACAACTGCAGTACCGTAATTTGGATGGATACCTTCTTTCATGCTTCTCACCTCGCTTAGCAGCTAATTATCTATTCTACATGTACGAACATGCTTCTCTGAAAAAGTGCCGTCTGTTATTATAGCATATCAATTTTGGCATATCAAGCAAAATCATTCTTTTTTAATACCATTGTGACATCAAAAGTTAAAATCTGTTTTGGCAGGGTCAAATCTTTCCTATGGATTAATTAATCCGACCGCAATCAATAATTTTCTGATTGCAGACGCTGCCTGCGCATATGTTAATGTTCCTTTCGGATCAAGAGTATCCTCCGCATTTCCAACAAATATGCCTGCGTTTACAACCTTTTTTGCTGACTCATAAGCCCATTGGGCCACCTGATCCGCATCGGCATATTTTTCAAGCTTATCGCCGCTTGTCTCTGTCAGCCCTATGACACTAAAAGTTCTCGCAATCATTACCATTGCTTCTTCCCTGCTGATTTTCTGATCCGATTTGAAGCTACCATCGGCAAACCCTTTTATAATGCCCAGATCGGCGGCAATTGCGATGGCATCTGCAAATTCATGGTCCGGGCTTACATCGTTAAACCGGGCTGTCTTCCCTGATTGCGCCCGGAATATGCCGATTGCCCTGATAATGTAATCAATGAATTCTCCCCTTGTAATCGCTTCATCGGGCATTAAGCTTTCGGGCCCGGCAATCACAAGGCGGGAAACCAGGTCATTGACAATCTCATCGGACCAGTGGTTTTGAACGGCCTGTACTATAACAGGATTGTATATAACCAGTAAATTCGAGCCAATCATGGTTCGGATGCGCACATAATACACTCCGTCCTTTTCGAACACTTCTGTGGGGACATGGCTGAAGGTTCCATCGCTGTTATAAATTACACCGGTAGTTATTTCAGCGGATTCAACCCCTTCGGGTATCCGAATAATCCGCTCCGCATACTGATTGAATTCTGAAATATTCACTTCCCTTTCACCGGTGTTGGTGTTTTTTACTTTAGCCGTCACTGTGAACCATACCGGTGGGAAAACTATTTCATATCCACGGATGCCGGCCTGTCTGGCCATCTCCCGAAGGACTTCATCATTCGGCTTCTCGATGCGGATCTCTATGGCGATATCATCGAGGCTTTCATCATCCACATCCAGTGCTTTCACTATCTCTTCATTACCCATCCCTCCTGCAGGAATCAGATAATCGGTGTCATCGATATCCATATACAGTGCAAAGCCGTTTTCATTCAACATCCGTATCATTTCTGCAGTCAAGGATACAGTTATTTTGTCTGCATCCGATGTTCTCACTGACAATACTGCAGAATTTCGGGTGCGGTTATCGGGATCTGCACCCGGTGCGGAAGAAACAGCCTGGTTAATTATTTCTTCGAACATGTCGTTGTCAACATGGAATTCAACCGTTATAGCATCTTCTTCTGTGTTCACGGTTTCAAATCCTGCTGCATACTCGGTGCCATTCACCACAATTATCCCACGTGTTGGAACAGGTGTTGGCCGGGGTGTCAGTGTTGGCGTGGGTATGGGTGTTGATTCTGATGTCGGTGCAGGCGTCGGCTTCGGCGTTGGCTTTGGCGTTGGTTCCGGTGTTGGTTCCGGTGTGACTGCTTTACGTACAGTTATCGTAACGGTCGCGGTGTTTGACCAGTCAGAACCATCCGATACTCTCCAAGAAAAACTGTCTGTACCATAAAAATCAGCGTCAGGGATGTAGATAAAAGAGCCATCGGCGTTTACTGTTACATTCCCGTGTCCGGCATTATCAACCAGTTCAAAATAAAAAGTGTCTCCTGTATCGGGATCGGTGACATCAGCCTTCAAATTGCCTTCCAGAATGGGATGGCCTTCATCAGTTGCCCAGTTATTGTTGTCTGCCGCCACAGGCCGGGTGTTCGGAGAAGCAATGATCAACGTCATTGTTGCGGGCTTCTTTGAACTGCCATATGTAACAGATTTATCATAGCCTTTATATATAAAGCTTGTGGTGCCTACAAAACCGGGAACGGGTGTAAAAGTTATTTTATCAAGATTGGCTGCGGTTACCTCACTATTCGCCACAAGCTCTGTATCTCCCACCTTCAGCATGCCATGTAAAGGGTCAGGAGGGATGACAATTTGAATACCACCCAGCGGATCACCTGTAATATCGCTGTACACAAAATCCGACACGGTAAAATTCATGACTGTGTCTGCAACCCCATATTTTGTATTATCGCTTACGACGGGTGTGACGGGAGTAATATTGGATATGGTGATGTCATCTATGGAAATACGTCCCGACCACAGGTATCCATATTCATCGGGTGATGTAATAATTAACATATTGATATCATCCGCATTATCGAAGTCGATTTTTAGTTCCGCATTCGGTTCTATTGTTTCTTTGCGGAGAATTACCGGAAGACCGCCCGAATTGCCATATGCGGAGAATGTAAAACTTTGTGTATAGTATGAATTGTTTGTAATGGATATGGATTCCATGTCAAAGAAACTATAATCATCAAAAGAAATAGTATGGAGATAATTATAATAATTGGACTGTACAACTGTATCATCAGGATTACCGGCAGCATTGCCCGACATTACGCCATATGGCTCCCCGTTAAAAATCATCCGGTACTCTCCCATGTCATATGTGACAAATGTGGTATAGTAATAGTAGTCACTGTTAACCTTAATCCTGCCATGGTCTTCAAACGTTACGGTTACAGGCTCGCCTCCGCTGTGCTTTTCTGCATTCGCCAGACCATAGGTTAATGTATCCGAGTCATCATCGAGAAGAACTTTGCTTCCTGCCGGAATCCCGGTTGTCTTTTCACCGCCATTGAAAGGCTCAAATGCTGTAGTTTCAGATTTCAGCGGCATTTTAATCCCATAGTCCAGGAAACTGTCTTCATCCATCACAACACTGTTGCTTGTTTTTTCAGCAATCATCCCGACGGCCCGGTATGCCGCCGCTGATGCCATTGCCGGAGTTCCCTTAAGCGTCACAAGAAGAGCGGTGATGGTAACGCAGGAGGTAATCCTTTTATGAAGCGCGGTGCCTTCAAAGGCAGCTGCAATTCTCCCGATGAGTTTTTTCTCATCCGTTACCTGGTTTTTGTCCACTTTTTCCAGCAGCTCCAGGCATGCACGTCTTTGCTTCACGGTCTGCAAAAAGCTTTCATCCACCTCGTATTTGTTGAACAAGGTTTGCTGATATTGGGTAAAACCTTTACTCTTTTTCCCCATGATGACCTTCCCCCTCATTTGAATTTTTCCTTCCAATCATATTTTCCACCCAGCTGCTGCCAAAGGGAGTTATTAACGCCCTGTAGTTCAGGGATTGCTGATAGTTTATAATGTTCACCCTTTTAAAGCCATCCAGGATGCTCACATCGTAAAGTTCTTCCACATTGGTTTCATATTTGATTTCTCCGACGATTTCCCGGGTCTTTATGTTGACAATGACAACACCCGCCCTGATCTCCTTGTCGGCTATCTCCAAATCCGAGAACGTGTGATTCTTTCTTAACTTACTGATGCCAATAAAGGCATAGTCATCCTTGAAAGCCAGTCCCCGAATGAATCCGTCTGTCTTTGCCACAACCTCATATGTTTGTCTGTTTAAGTCCACCTTAACAAGTTCCTCCGTTGCTGAAAGAAGCAGGTATGTTTCTCCTTTATAAATCCTTGGAGAATGAGGCATCGGCAGCGAATCCAGAATTATTTCATTGGTTCGCACGTCGATCAGCACTCCGCCGGTCAGTTTGTTCTGCCGCCATCCCTCCCTGGAACTGGTTTTCCCAAAAGCAGTCACATAGCGGATCTCTCCCCGTTCATCGGCCGCCATGCCATTGAGGTGACAAAGATCCGCAGGTACAAGCTTTTCGATGAATGGCGGCTTCCAGATGGGATTGAAAGAATAGTTCGCATCCAGCCGGCACAGGCAGCTGAAAGCGGTATTTACACCTACAAGGCCTTTGTTTGTAAACGCAATATCATGCATGTCCACATAGTCGGTTCTGAATACGACGGTGGGGAAATAGAAGGCATCATAGGTATTTGGCTTGTTCGGATAGGTAGCGGCCAGGTTCGAATCGTTTCTAAATACCGTTACACTCAAAGCACCGGCCAATGCCATAATATTATCCTTCACGGCAATGCCCATAGGCCTGGAAAAATCCCTGACAAGCTGATGCATTTTTGATCCGTCGCTGGACAGGATAATGACCTTACCGGCCTGATAGGTGGAAAGGATCAGTGAAATATTCAACTGCTTCAATAATTCAACCACTTTTCCGCTATGGTAGCAATCAAAGTTTCCCATTGTTGTACTGCCCTCACTGTAGTTTTATAAACTTTACCCATTAACAGGTGTTTAAACCCTAAAACAATTATATTTGTGTAAAAACAAGGAAAATATCGGATTCAGGCATAATTTCAGCACACGACTTAACAAGCGCTTAATGAAACACAGAAAATATCAAGAATACTTGGGGTTAGGATTATAATGAGCGCTGCATGCCGCTTGCTTCATGTATGTTCATACATGCTTCATTGTTAACGGGTGAAGCTCCCGGCTGGCATACTTTTTCAATTCTGCCCCACTCTCATGAGTCCATTCGCAAAAGCTTCAACACCGCAATTTCACCGCCTGCAGCTCTCTTTAGATGAAGTGATTTATGCAACTACTCAATCACAGTGTAGTCAAAATAAATTAAAAAAATCGTATCAAATATGTTTGAAATTGTCAATAACACGTGAGAATTTTATGGAAAGCAATCAAGAAAAAGGGTTACTGACCAGAGGATGGTCAGAAAAATAAAAGCGCCTGCGTTTTGATGTGCAATTCGCGCAGGCGCTCATTGGATTTATTCCTTGTAAGTAAAATGCCGCTCACATTTTACTTTTCATAGCCATGCGGATGGGCAGAATGCCATTTCCATGCCGAGCTTATAATGGTCTCAAGATTATTGTATCTTGGCGTCCAGTTGAGCTCTTTTTTTATTTTTTCGGATGATGCCACCAATACCGCTGGGTCACCCGGCCGTCTGCCGGCTTTTTCTTCACGGATTGGTTTCCCGGTAACGCGTCTTGCAGATTCAATAACTTCCTTTACTGAAAAACCCATCCCGTTTCCAAGGTTGTATACTGTGCTGTCTCCTCCGTTTCTAAGCCTCTTTAATGCAAGGATATGCGCATCGGCAAGGTCGGTTACATGGATATAGTCCCTTATGCATGTACCATCGGGCGTGTCATAGTCATCACCAAAAACGTAAACTGCTTCCCTCTGCCCTAGTGCCGCCTGAAGAATTATCGGGATAAGATGGGTTTCAGGTGTGTGATCTTCCCCTATTTTACCGCTTTCATGCGCACCTGCGGCATTGAAATACCTGAGGCATGTATATTTTATTCCATAGGCTTTATCACACCATTTCAGCATTCTTTCAACAGCCAGTTTTGTCTCGCCATACGGATTCGTCGGCTCTGTTTTATCGGTTTCCACAATCGGGATATTTTCAGGCTCTCCATATGTAGCTGCCGTTGATGAAAAAACAATGTAACGTACACCGTACTGTTTCATTTTTTCAAGCAATACCATCGTTGCAGCTACATTATTGTTATAATACGCAAGCGGTTCATTCACACTTTCCCCGACGAGTGAAAAAGCGGCAAAGTCTATTACGGCTTCTATTTCGTTTTCCGAAAACACCTTATCCAGAAACGCGCCATCCCTTAAATCTCCCTGGTAGAACCTACCACCCGTCACGGCCTCCCTGTGGCCCTTAACAAGATTATCAACCACCACGACTTCTTCGTTTGCATCAATAAGCTCTGCTACGGTATGGCTTCCTATATATCCCGCTCCACCGGGAACCAGTATTGCCATGCTAGATTGCCTCCTCTCTTCCCCCGTCACCTATTTCGGATACATAAAAGCTTGCGCCGTATCCAATTTTCTTTTCATATTCGCTTCCAACCTGCCTGATAAACTCGTCAATGCTGTCACTGTGGACCAGGCTGACGGTGCATCCTCCGAAACCCGCACCGGTCATTCTTGAACCAAGAACTCCTTTAATCTTTCTTGCCTCTTCAACCAATGTGTCGAGTTCTTTGCCCGTTACTTCATATAAATCCCTGAGCGAATCGTGGGACTGGTTCATCAGTTCCCCAAATCTTTGCAAATCATTGTTTTTCAATGCCTTTACCGATTCAAGTACCCTGGCGTTTTCATATACAACGTGTTTTACGCGTTTATTAATCACTTCATCGGCAAGCAGCCCCTCATGCTCCATGAAATCCTGAACCGATACTTCCCTGAGGCATGTAATACCGGGTAAAACCTTCTGAAGTATGGAAAGACCCTCTTCGCATTCCGCCCTTCTTTCGTTGTATTTCCCTTCCCCAAGGCTTCTTTTCTTATTGGTATTGGCGATAACCAGTTTATAGTCATTCATCTTCAACGGAACCAGTTCATGGACCAGGTCCCTGCAGTCCAGGAATATGGCCATATCCTTTTTCCCCATTGCAGATGCGAATTGATCCATAATCCCGCACTTTACTCCGACGTAATTGTGCTCGGCTTTTTGAGATATTTTTGCCAGCTCCACCATGTCAATATCTTTGTCTATGCCGTTTGCCGCATATCCCAGGCTTACCAGGGCCAGGGCGGTGGCAATTTCAATTGCAGCCGAAGATGACAGTCCGCTTCCGAGCGGCACCTTGTCGTCGTACAATAAATCACAGCCACACAGGGGATATCCGGCCTTTTGAAGTTCATCTGCAACACCAAGCTGGTAATTTCCCCATTTCAAATTCCTGAATTGATCCAAATGATCCAAATCGGCATTCACCATTTGCTTGAGGTCTGTTGCGATCAAGTTGATTTTCCTGTCATTTCTTGGTCTTGCCAATACTGTTGAGCACATTGTCAAAGCAGCAGGAAATACAAAACCTCCGTTATAATCGGTGTGTTCCCCTATGAGATTAACCCTTCCGGGAGCCTTGAAAATTCTGATCCCTTCACTGCTTCCTCCAAAATAGTCAATAAAACTTTCAACCAGTGAATTAAACATAACCTGTACCCCCTGTTATGATATTGGTATACCAACACTTTAAATTCAACACCCCATCCCGGTTACCAGGAAGGTTTGATTACAACTTTTGTGAAGTAATATGCTGCCAAATCAGTCGCCCTTTGATATAAACTTACGGTACGCAATCCTGAGTTCCCCGGCTTTTTCCTCGGGTGCCGTAGGATTGCAATGCGCCCATACACCTGTCTCGCTTGATGCATTGAATTTTTGCTTTTCCTTTGAACGCATGGGGGGGAAAAACTCAATATGGAAATGATAATATTCCTCGGTGTTTTCGCTGTTCACGGGATTCTGGTGCATGCACATCATATACGGGAAGGTGGTATCAAACAGCGAATCCAGCATTCCTGCAGTCTCCCGGACCGTCCTGGCAAGGTTTCTCTTTTCCCGTTCGGTCATTTGCGCCAGGTTTTGCTTGTGATTCTTTGAAATAATATACACACCGTACGGATACTCAACGAAAAAGGGCAGCACAACCGAAAAGTCTTCATTCTCAAAGATCACTCTCTGCCCGAATTTCTGTTCTTCCTCCAGGAGACGGCACATCAGGCATTCATGGTGCTTTTCGAAATGCTCCTTTGACGCCTCAAGTTCCAGCTCAATTTTCTTCGGTATAAAAGAATAACCGTATATCTGGCCGTGAGGATGGGGCATTGTTACGCCGACAACCTCTCCGCGGTTTTCAAATATGAACACATATTTTATCTTTTCGTCCTTTGAAAGCTCTATGAAACGCTGTGTCCAGAGTTCAACCAGTTTTTCCACATGTTCAACTGGAAGCTCGGGCAATGTAACGGTATGCTCGGGTGAATACAGGATAACCTCGCATTTTCCATAAGCTTTTTCAACCTTGAAAAAATCATTGCCTACCCGATCGGGTTCGGGCGGGTTTTGCATCAAGGCAGGAAAATCATTGTCATATTTCAATACATCGTAATTGTCGGGTACCTTCCCTGAGCCGGGGCAGAAAGGGCACCAGTCTTTCGGCATTTGCGGCCGGTTTTGCCTGTGGGACGCAATCATTATCCAATCCTTTATAAACGGATGCCAACGTAATTCAGCCATAATAATTCTCCCTTCGATTATCACACTTTATTGACGGAGCATATGCCCCTTATTTATGTAAACCCTTGATTATTGTTCTGAATTTAGTATAACAGCGGATAATTCGGGTGATTTCACCTGTAAATATGTTATTGCCACAATTTTATTGTATTATTGCAGCGGGCGAATGTAAATGGTACAATGTTTTTGTAATATGTCTTTTTGTTGTATGAGGATTTATGTTGGAAAAATACTATTTTCATCAGTTGGATCAAACCGACCTGAATGTTTACAGGTGCGGCATACAGGAATGTAAGCCCGGATATTCATGGGGTCCCGGGATTCGGGATCACTTTATTGTTCACTATATATTGAACGGTACCGGGACATTTTCGGACGGTAAAACTCAGAAAAAGCTTTTTCCGGGTGATGGTTTTGTGGTGTTTCCCAACTGCCTGGTTACCTATACCGCAGATTCCGATAGTCCATGGACCTATTCCTGGGTGGGTTTCCAGGGGATTAAAGCAGAATCTTTTCTTAACAAGGCGGGAATATACCGCGAATCTCCGTTTTTCACCTATAATAAAGATGATAAGCTTAAAAACTGCCTTTCCAACATGATATCCGAGGCAAGGCTGAGTACGTCTTCAGAACTTATGCTTCTCGGGCATTTGTATATATTTCTGTCCCTGCTGATACGGAATAACCGGAAAACCTCCCCCGATGTAACCAAGCTTGTTAACCAGGAAAAATATGTGAAACGGGTAATTGAATTCATATCAAAAAACTATTCCGGAAAAATATCCATATCCGAAATAGCCCAAAATATTGGTTTGGACAGAAGCTACCTGTATGTGATTTTTAAAAAGATCATGAAAGTATCTCCGCAGGAATTCCTGATTAATTACAGGATTGAGCGTGCGGTAAATCTGCTGCAGAATTCCGATCTTTCAATAGGTGATATTGCACGTTCGGTGGGTTACGAAGATCCGCTCCGGTTTTCAAAAATATTCAAAAAGGTTAAGGGTATGTCGCCGAATCAATTCAGGCACAACCTGATGAACACCGCTCGGCAAAACCCTGTTTAACAATCTTTATTCCATACCGAAGAGCATTTCTCCGTAAGTAGGTATTGGCCAATACTTTGAATCAACCAGGGTTTCAAGGGTATCAATATCCTCACGCAAGCCATGCATCACTGGAATAACCTTGTCCCTGTATATAACGCCCTGGGTGGATACATCTTCTGCTGACGAAGCTTCCTTCACGGCTTCCTTCAGATTGCCCACTTTTTCCCTTGCAGATAAGGCTAATCTTGATAAGTTTTCAAACAGCCTTTCCTGTGTTTCCAATATAATATGAATTCCCGTAGCCCTGACCTGGTTGATGCAGGATGCAACCTCGTGTATATACCTGTACACTGCAGGAAGAATATCCCGCTCCACCATGTCAATAGCTGTAAGGGCTTCAATTTTAATAGTTTTATTGTAATTCTCCATCAGGATCTCATAACGGGAATAGCATTCCTTTTCCGAAAGAACTCCCATCCGTGAGAACATCCTGACATTCTTTTCATGAATAAGTGTTCTCTTCGCATCCACGAAGTTATCAAGATTCGAAAGCCCTCTTCTTTCGGCTTCCTTAATCCATTCTTCAGAATAATTGTCCCCGTTGAAAATAATCCGTTTATGGTTGCGAATGAATTCCTGCGTAATTTTTTTGGCTTCTTCCTCAGGGTTCGATGCTGCTTCAAGCCTGTCGGCAACTTCCGAAAGGATGTCTGCAATAGCGGTGTTTATGATAAAGTTTGGACCCGAGATTGATGTTGATGAACCAACCATTCTGAATTCAAACTTGTTTCCTGTAAACGCTATAGGCGATGTTCTGTTCCTGTCGGTAAAATCTTTTGCAAACACAGGAAGCGCTGATGCACCCATCTCCATTTTTGCAGAGCAGATTGTTGTTTTCGCTTCGCCTTCCCTTTCGATTTGCTCAATAATATCGGTGAGCTGATCACCAAGGAAAATGGAAACAATAGCCGGAGGTGCTTCATGGGCGCCAAGCCGGTAGTCATTGCCCGCATTTGCGACAGAACTCCTTATGACATCAGCATATACGTCAACGGCTTTTATAACCGAAGCTAAAAAGAGCAGGAACAAAATATTCTTATGTGGTTCGGCACCCGGATCAAGCAAATTAATACCGTCGTCAGTACCTATCGACCAGTTGTTGTGCTTGCCCGACCCGTTTACACCTGCAAAGGGTTTTTCGTGCAGCAGGCATGCCAGTCCATGCCTGGCGGCAACCTTTCTCATGGTTTCCATCATCAATTGGTTCTGGTCTGCAGCCACGTTGACAATATTATATATGGGAGCTATTTCATGCTGTGCCGGTGCGGCTTCATTATGCCTTGTTTTGCCCGGAATTCCAAGTTTCCACAATTCCACATCGAGATCCTGCATGAAATTCAATACTCTTGTTTTAATTGATGCATAATACTGATCCCCCATTTCCTGTCCTTTGGGAGGTCTTGCACCGAAAAGTGTACGCCCTGTATATATTAAGTCTTTTCTTTTCAGGAACAGTTCCCTGTCGACAAGAAAATACTCCTGTTCAGCACCTACGTATGATATAACCTTTTTGGAGGTTTTATTGCCCAGGGCACGTAATACACGAAGGCCCTGCTTGTTAAGCGCGTCCATCGACCTTAACAGAGGAGTCTTTTTATCCAGCGCCTCACCGCTGTATGAACAGAAAGCAGTGGGTATATAAAGGGTTTTATCCTTCACAAAAGCCGGTGAGGTAAAGTCCCATGCAGTATATCCGCGTGCTTCAAAAGTGGCACGGATACCGCCGTTCGGGAATGACGAAGCGTCAGATTCGCCTTTTATCAATTCCTTCCCTGAAAATTCCATTATAATTTTTCCGTCTTTTGATGTTGAAATGAATGAATTGTGCTTTTCAGCGGTCAATCCGGTCATGGGCTGAAACCAGTGGCAGTAATGCGTGGCTCCGCGCTCGATGGCCCATTCTTTCATTGCGCTTGCCACAACTTCCGCCAGGTTCGGATCCAACGTCAAATTATTGTCAATTATATTCCTTAACGCATTATATGTAGCAGTCGGGAGTTTTTCCCGCATTACCGAATCATTAAACACATTCGAACCAAAAATTTTCGCCAGTTCCGACATTTTAACAGCCCCTTTACCTGGATAAAAAACTCATCGAAATAAATGAATTCACCATAGTACCTATTAGATTATACTATGGTGTAGAACTATATTTTACAGAATGTTTCTGCAAATTTCAACGTTATATGTCTTTTTTTCAATTATTTTTCTTTTTGAAATAATACCAATATTGTAAATTATCGCATTACAGCGCAACTTATGTATAACAGTCATGTAATGCAAGGACAGGCCAAATTTTCTCAGTCAACCTTCTTGAATTCTATAGTCCAGTGCCTGCCTGTTCCTATACTGTAAGCTTTTGCAAAGTTGCCCTGATTTATGGCCAGAGCCATTCTGTACAGGGAATTAACATATATTACCGGTTCACTTACATATACATCCCCAAAGGATCTTCCGTAAGTAACCCTGTTATTATATACCAGCGTAGGTCCGTTTTTAATAATTACTTCAATCCTGTCACCGTAATTGAAGCCTATTTTTATAAAATCTTCCCTTCCAATATTGGTCCAAAGGCTTCCGAACCTTACATCCAGAATGTCAATTGAGCCTTTTATGCTGTTTTCTGTGGTTGTAACCTTGCTTAGCTCCAATTCAATAATTTTATCAGCATCAAGCTTATCCCCTATGTCTTCGAACTGAATTCTGCCCGATGCCAGTTTAGCACCTGTAAAAGCATACACATCCCTCCCGTGAAATGTGTATGAGTATTGAGAATCTGAACGCCTGTGCCTTGACTCTTCTATTTCGCGAACCTCAGTTATACCGACATAATTCTTTATATGTGTCAATGTGCCATTGTCAGGTGTAACAATATAATGTCCTTTTTTTGTTAATGCCACTAAACTCTTTCTTTCAGTTCCAACTCCGGGATCCACCACCGAAACAAAAACAGTTCCTTCAGGCCAGTAAGTGGCAGCCTGGAATAACCGGTAAGAAGCTTCCCAGGTATTATATGGAGTTATATCATGTGTTAAATCGTAAATTTTCAAATCCATGTCAACGTCAAGAGCAACACCGTACATTGCAGCAACAGCGCCATCAGACAGGCCAAAGTCACTTTGAAAAACAAGAATCTTCCTCACAAAATCACTTCCCTACTTAGCAATATCTCATGTTAACCAGTTTCACATTCAGATTGGAAAGGACAACAAAGCTTTCCAGTCAAGGCGTTTTAAACTGCAAACTGATTTACCTTGTAAATTCTACCTCCCAGTCAGGGCCATAGGACAGTTTGTAATTCTCGTAGAAACTTCCCTGGTTTACTGCCATTGCTATATTCATCAGCTCATTATTATAAATCATAACATCTCCCTTTTCAGCAAACCCAAAGGATTTTTCAAACAGGACTTTGTCCGAGAATTTAACTTCTCCGTTATATTTAACGGTTACATTAATGTGGTCCCCATAATTAAACCCGGCTTTTATAAAATCATTGGTTGGAATGTTTGTCCATAGATTTCCGAAATTGGGATCGTTGATTTCAAATATACCCTTTGCATAGCCTGGCTCAATTACCGGCGTTAAAATCGGGTGTTCAACAACTTCATCCACACTGTATGACGGCCCAACCTGTTCATAGGATATGATGCCGCTGGCGAGCCTTGCTGCACAGTATGCGAACAAATCCCGGCCGTGGAAAATGCTGACGCTTTCTGTTCCCTTCCCCTTAAGCCTGTTTATGGTTTCATCAATTTCTCTTACTTCGGCAATCCCGATCTTTTTCTTAATATGGGTTAATGAACCGTTATCGGGCGAGACCACATAGTATCC
>Ga0134092_1002533_pt1 | contig 13794 bp, 13 predicted proteins | sample 3_6taG_FD_94454 | JGI IMG/M metagenome (GOLD analysis project Ga0134092, IMG submission 94454) | Switchgrass degrading microbial communities from high solid loading bioreactors in New Hampshire, USA - 3_6_20_6_A3 metaG | ecosystem: Engineered > Bioreactor > Semi-continuous > Anaerobic >...
ACACAGTCCTGAATTCCGTCGTATTCATACTTGTTCACTGCATTATTGCAGTCCCCCTGACATCTGACCCTTGCAACTTTCGGTTCGACTGTAGGAGATGATACGCCAAGAATGGCTGCGATTTTTTCCGCCACAGCCGCTCCCCCGACAGGGCAGCCGGAAACAGGCGCTTCTCCTGCAGCAGCCGCTGCAGCAAAACCATCGCAGCCCGGATAACCGCATCCGCCACAATTGGCCCCCGGTAGCACTTCACGGATTTCCTCCACTTTGGGATCGGTCTCTATGGCGAATTTTTTCGAAGCAAAGGCCAGACCTGCTCCAAAGACCAGGCCCATTCCTCCCAGGCTTACCAGCGGCCATAAAATCTTATCTATCATGTCACTTCCTCCTCTACTTGATGAGTCCCTGGAAACCAAGAAATGCCACAGACATCAAGCCTGCTGTTATAAAAGCAATCGGAAAACCCCTCAAAGGTTTGGGGATTGAAGAAAACTCCAGTCTCTCACGAATCCCTGCAAACAGGACAATGGCCAAGGTAAAACCCAATGCACCGCCGATACCGTTAAATAGAGTAAGGATCAAATCGAATTTTTCCTGAATATTGATGATGGCAACTCCCAAGACGGCACAGTTGGTTGTAATCAAGGGCAAATAGACTCCCAGTGCCTTATACAGGGTTGGGCTTGTTTTTTGAATAACCATTTCTACGAACTGTACCAAAGCGGCAATGACCAGAATAAAGGCAATCGTCTGCATGTATTCGATGCCGAAAGGTTCCAAAATTGCATATTGCACGATATAGGTTATGACAGAAGCCAGGGCCATTACAAAGGTAACGGCGGCTCCCATTCCCACGGCAGTCGTAACGCGTTTGGATACCCCCAGAAAAGGGCAAATCCCTAAGAATCTTGCCAAAATAAAGTTATTCACCAAAATGGAACTTAGAAGTATCAAAAAAACCTTTAGAATATAATCCATGTTTCCTCTACCTCCTATTCGGCCTTTGCTGTCAATTTATTCAAAGCCCCTAACAGCAAACCCAAAGTGAAAAAGGCTCCAGGCGGTAATATCATAATGATGGCAGGTTCGATAAATGACGGTATGACCCGCATTCCAAACCATGTACCCGCTCCCAGTATCTCTCGAATTGTACCCAGTAAAGTCAGGGCCAGAGTAAAGCCTAAGCCCATTCCCAATCCATCAAAGATAGAAGCGACAGGGGAATTTTTCGAGGCAAAGGATTCTGCTCGGGCTAATATGATACAATTCACAACGATTAAGGGTATATATAATCCCAAACTGGCATAGAGATCCGGGAAATAAGCCTCCATGAACATTGCTACCACTGTTACAAAAGTAGCGATAATTACAACGTAAGCAGGAATTCGTACTTTTGACGGTATAAAATTCCTCAAAAGGGAAATAAACAGGTTAGACCCGACCAATACAAAAGTGGTTGCCAGTCCCATTCCGATTCCGTTCACAGCAGCCGTCGTCAGGGCAAGGGTGGGACACATCCCTAAAACCAAGCGGAAAGTCGGGTTCTCTGAAATGATACCGTTCATAAAGACTTTGAAAAGCTTCACTGTTCTTCACCTCCACCGGCCAATACTTGTTTATAATAGTTCTTAGCGAGGTTTACACCATCGGTCACAGCATCAGAGGTAATCGTGGCACCGGTAATGGCCTGTATCTCAACATCCTTGGAAGGAGTTCCTTTTACCACCACCAGATTTGCATCAAGCCCCTTGCCATGATATTGATCCAAAAAGCTTGCCTCAACGGCTTTTGCTCCCAAGCCCGGCGTTTCTGCATGGCTTGTTATTGCGACTTTTTCAATGTTGTTCTCGGTACTGATTCCTACGATAAGCTCAACATCCCCGCCAAAACCTTTGGTGAGCACCTTAAGGGTATAGCCAACTGTTGTGCCACCTGATTTGCCTTCAAAAATTTCAGTGATGTGAGACTTTTCGCTTGACTGATATTCCGGCTCTATATCCTTTTTTACAAATTCCTGGGCCTTTGGCAAAACATCCTGCCTGGCTTTATTGGCTGCATTTTCCTTTTGCTCCGCTATGGCCTCTTCTGTAACCAGATTGCTAAGCCCCAAAGCCAGGGCAGCAACAGCGGCAATGATAAAAAGAATTAGACCCGTTTTTACAATATCACGCATTGTTTTTCACCTCCCCATAGATACGGGGTTCAGTGTATCGATCAATCAAAGGCGCAGCGATATTCATGATCAGTATAGAGTAAGATACCCCTTCAGGATAACCGCCGTAGAGGCGTATCACGCTGGTTATAATGCCGCATCCAATGCCCATAATGATTTGTCCTAAGGGTGTAACCGGAGATGACGGGTAATCCGTAGCCATAAAGAAAGCTCCAAGGATAAGACCACCGGTTAGAATATGCATGATTGCATTGCCTGTAAACAGGCCGTCCCCGCCAAAAATCCATGTGAGCAGGGCAACGGTTCCTATAAAAGTAAAGGGTATTCTCCAGTTGATCACCCCGCGATAAAGAAGATAGGCTGCTCCAATCAATAATGCCAGTGCCGAAGTCTCGCCAATACAGCCGCCAATATTTCCTAAAAATGCGTCCCAGAGGGACGGGAGCTGCGCAGCACCGGCTTCCGTGCCTTTTAAAATTGCCAGAGGTGTAGCTGTACTAACAGTGTCAACGCCGGGGATCTGCCATGAGGTCATGCGCACCGGCCATGCTGCCAGTAAAATGGCCCGTGCAGCCAAGGCTGGATTCATAAAATTCTGTCCCAGTCCACCGAAGGCATGCTTTACCAGTGCAATCGCAATGGCAGAACCGATCACCGGCAGCCACCAGGGAGCGGTCGGAGGCAGGTTGTAAGCAAGTAATATTCCTGTAACAACAGCACTCCAATCATTAATGGTAATGGGTTTTTTGGTCAGTTTCTGGATCAATGCTTCTGTTAACACAGCCGACAATACTGAAAGCCCAATAATGAAAAGTACTCTTACCCCAAAAAAATACACCGCCGCTAGAGCCGCCGGTATCAAGGCCAATACAACGTCAAACATGATCCGAGATACCGACTCTGCAGAGCGTATGTGGGGTGAAGAGGAAACAGTAAACCTATTCATTGTCTCTCCCTCCATCTAATCAGATACTACAAGTATTCATTTTCCTGGACTTGCCCACAATCATTTCTTCCGATTTGCGATAATAGCACGCTTGGCCATACGGATTGATTGTAAAAGCGGTCTTTTAGCCGGACAGATATAAGAACAGGATCCGCATTCGATACAATCCAAGGCATGGGCTTTCTCTGCATTATCGAAATCCTCATTTAATGCGAAGGCACTGATATTAAGGGGCACAAGATGAATCGGACAAACTCCGATGCATTTCCCGCACCGTATACAGGGCTGTACAGGAGGAACTTCTGCCTCTTGATGGGTCAAAAGCAAAATCCCTGAAGTGCCTTTAGTTACAGGAACGTCAAGGGTATATTGGGCCAGCCCCATCATGGGTCCACCGGAAATGACCTTGGCCGGTTCTTCCTTGAAGCCTCCGCATTGCTCTATAACATCCTTAAAGGAGGTGCCGATTCGAACAAGCAGATTTTTCGGTTCTTTGACTGCACCGCCGGCGACGGTAACAATTCTCTCAATAAGAGGTATTCCCGTCTTTATGGCTTTAGCAATCGCAGCGGCAGTGCCCACATTGTTTACCACAACGCCGACATCCATAGGCAGCTTGCCTGAGGGAACCTGTCGTTTGGTAATCGCTTCAATGAGCTGTTTTTCAGCCCCTTGAGGATATTTGGTCTTAAGGGCTTTGATCTGTATATTGCCTTCGCCTTCAGCGGCTTTCCTCATGCTCTGTATGGCATCGGGCTTGTTATCTTCAATACCGATGAATCCCTTTGTAACCCCCAGTACCTTCATAATGGCTTTTAAACCATATATAATTTCGTGGGGCTGCTCAAGCATCAGTCTATGATCCGCAGTCAAATAGGGCTCACACTCAGCTCCGTTGAGAATCACGGTATCGATTTTTTTCTCCGGTGAAGGTGATAATTTCACATGGGTAGGAAAAGTCGCACCGCCCATCCCGACGATACCTGACTCCAAAATAAGGGTTTTCAGCTCTTCCGGTGTAAGAGAATCGATGTCCCTGGGCGTGATTGAGTCATACAAAGTATCCAGTCCGTCGTTTTCTATAACGACTGCGAGGACTTGTCCCCCTGTTGCACTCGGTACCGGTTGAATGGATTTCACAATACCCGATACACTTGCATGGACAGGTGCACTGACAAAACCTTTTGGCTGGCCGATTTTTTGCCCCATTTTTACCCTGTCACCAGGTTTGACAATTGCTTCACAAGGTGCACCGATATGCTGTTGAAGAGGAATGGAAACGATTGGGGGTACAGCAGCTTTTTCTACCGCCTTGCCCTCAGTGAAATGCTTTTTGCTCGGTGGATGAGTCCCTCCCCTAAAAGACAAAAGCTTCATATCCACCATAAACACCTTCCTTCTTTCATTAGTTCCTATACCTTTAAACTATTAAGGAAATACTGCTGTAGAACTGCCGACTCCAATCTTATTGATTGAAGGATTTTTTCACGCATATGATTGAGATAAATGTGAATAATAATAAGGAATAATGGGGAGTCCGGCTTCAATTTGTTAAAATTATAACGTTTTTTCCCCAAAACTAAAATGAACCCTCAAAAGATTGTCAAAATCTTCATCAGGTCAAATCTTTTTGCATCCAATCGTTTAGCAGCTCACACAGTATATCCAATTTATTATAACACATAATTTGAAATCTGTCAGAGTATTATCTTCAAAATTATTCATTTTTTGCTCCTGTTTTCGCTTTTTCTGTTTTTATCTCCTTTTCGGAAGAATTCATAAATTCCCATGCACAACAGAAAGACACCAAAAAACCTTCTGAGAAGCTGAGATGAGAGATGAACTGCCAGTTTAGCTCCGAAATAGGCACCCAATAGCCCGAATAAAAAAAGATAAAGGGCAATCCTGTACTTGATGTACTTATTTTTTGTATGGATGATAATGGCAATCAAGGCCGTCGGAAGAAATGCAGCAAGATTAACCCCCTGAGCGAGTTGCTGGGAGCTACCGACAATAAAGACCAGAGCCGGTATAAGAACCGTTCCCCCTCCAATTCCCATTCCGCTGATAATGCCAGACACAAGTCCTATGATGAAGAGCATCATTCTAAAAAAACATCCTTACTGCAGCGGCTATCATAAAACACGCAAAGATTTTGCGCAGCCAATAAGTGGATACCCAATCCAAGATATAAGCTCCTATGACTCCCCCAACAACCCCGCCTAATGCAACCCTCCAAATGATATCCCAATGAAGCAGGTCGTTTTTAAGGTATACAGTGGAGCTTATCAGAGCCAAGGGCATGATGACCGATAAAGCCGTAGCATGGGACTCATGCTCCTCCATACCCAGAATATGAACCATAGCCGGTACAGCAATGGTTCCGCCTCCTGAACCAAACAAGCCGTTACAAAAACCGGTTATAAATCCGGTGAGTAGCATGTTTATCCAGTGTCGTTTTTTCATCATCCGCCATCACCCATATTTAATCTAACCTGGGGCGGATGAAAATATTCGGCATCATCCTGCAGTCGGTTTGGGGAAAGAAAGCAGCTTGTATTTTTCAGGATCTATCGCCATAAAAAAACCGCTCCTTGGTTAAGAGCGGTTTTATTCTATTTTCCTGCAGCCTTCCTTACCATGGCCTGATGATCCGGATCCTGGCTGTTTCTTATATGGGTTTTACTTTTATAAAAATGAATGCAAACATGGCCTTGCATACCGTTGCCGGAAATCGTATCATAGGCATGGGGCATACCATGCATGGATGCTGCCACACGCACACCGCCGACATCTACGATGATAGCCCGGCGATCCCAACTCCAGCCTCCCCAGATCTTTTTTATTTTCTCTGCATCGCTCTTTGATACAGGCTCTACATCAGCGTGGTTTCGGCCACCGGTCCGTTTCATATAAAAGGATATTCCGGTATCTACATCCGTTACTTTTGCTACCATGCCTTTAGCGTAGAGATACTGCCCCTGGGAAAACCATTCAACCAGCCTTCCAAAGGATGACTTACCGCCCCGTGAAACAGGCAGCACTCCGCTTGTCTTGTTGGAATTCACGGTACATCTCTTCGCTTCATTGCTATAGAGCACTTTCCTCGTTTCAGGGCCGACGGTCCCATCTACCTTCAGGCCGTTGACCTCTTGAAAATACCTTACTGCTTCTGCAGTAACAGTGCCATAATAACCTGTGACCTTGTAATTAAAATATCCCAGGTCCCTGAGCCTCATCTGAAGATTTACTACTTCTTCCCCTTCGGACTCGATTTTTAAGATAGTTTCTCCTCCGCTGTTCTCTCCATAAGCTACAAGAGCAAAAACAGCCGACAGCGCAAGGATTGAGAGGAAAACAACAAATATTCGAAGCGAAAATTTTGCATTCAGATATTTGCTTAACATAAGAACCCCTCTTATTCTTTTTCATACTCAAATAAATTTTCCATCCTTTTCTATTCTATCACATTTCAGAAAAAAATGCATTACTTTTTTACAATTTTATTACGTATTCATTAATAATTGTTACGAATCTTTTGTTTGCCTTTATTCCCTTCCGTTCCGATAATGAAAAACAAAAAAGGAACCGGTTTTGAGCTTTGAACCGGTTCCCCTTCTCAACCAATCTGTTGTGTACCATTACCGGACTCGCAAACTTCAACTCACAGTCACATATCTACACACCAAGCAAAGCCTGCATCATCCGCCCATTCAATACGGCTTGAGACTTGAAATGGTTGTTAAAAACAATCAAAAGTTTATCTGTTCTCTTCTGAACGGCTTGTATTCTGGGGAGCCACTCCATCAGTTCTTCTTCACTGTAAAGGTAATCATATCGCTCATAGCTTTGTTGATGCTCGTACCATTTACTTTGATTCCTTCCATGAAAACGAATATATCCGATGGAATTTGTCGCAACGGCGATTGGTTCGACCAGGCCTTTGATATCCGGCTCATCTACGCATACATAGGAGAAGTCCAAATCCTTTAACAGATCAAAGGTAGCCTGAGAAATCCATTTGCTGTTTCTAAATTCCACTGCCACCCGAAAACCATTCAACCGCTCCCTCATTTCACACAAATAGCCCACATTCTCCTTTGTATAATGGAAGGAATAGGGAAATTGCATGAGCAAGCATACCAGCTTATTGGATTCCAGTAACGGTTTTAGCGATTCCTTAAATTTTTGAAACTCTGCCTCTCCGGTGTTCCGGGAATGGGTCATGGACTGGTGGACCTTCACGCTGAATTGAAAGCCCTCCGGAGTTTTATTGACCAAATGGTTCATTACATAGGGGTTTGGCATTTGATAATAGGTAAAATTGATTTCAGTAAAGCGAAAAAACTGGGAGTAAAATCGAAGCATATCCCCTTTTGGAATCCCCTTCGGATAAAATGGACCAATCCAATCCTCATAGCTATATCCCGATGTACCAATCAGTATCATCTTATACCCCCGTCTTAGGGCTCATATTGAGCCGGATTTAAACCTCTGCTTCTTTCACAAGCAAAACGGAAGCCGGCATCCAAAAGCAGGTTACCAAAAAATGAACTTATCGCCCTTTAACCCTGCATCGGATTCCTCGGAAAAGTGTTATGGGTATGCTTATCTGCCTACCTGCCGCCTGGATATAAAGTCATTTTTTTAGGACAAAGACAGTTGTTTCCATTTTGCATGCCGCCTCTTATATTCTAACCCCTTATACCTTTAAGTACAACAGGGAAACTGGCAATAAAAAAGAGAGACATTAGTCTCTCTTGCTTTCTTTGGTGCGAGAGACGGGACTTGAACCCGTACGCCATACGACACACGCCCCTCAAACGTGCCTGTCTGCCAATTCCAGCACTCTCGCAACTTCAATATTCTTTTCTCCCCTAAGGGGAAATCACACCGAATATTATATCTCCATCAAGATCTTTTGTCAATAACAAACTTTTAAAAATTTCACCCGATATACCACTTTTCGATGTCCCGATAGATATTCATTTCCATTGGATGCCTAATTCCTTTTATATTTTCATTTACAATCAGCGAGGCCGTCCGAAAGTATAAGCTGATAATGGGAAGCTGCTCCACCAAGTGCTTTTGAATGCTTTGAAAATGCTCCTTGAGAAGAGCTTTGCTGGAGATCATGTCAATTTCATCTAAAAGCCGATCAAAATCAGCATTCTGATACCTGATAAAGTTATTCAGCCCATTCCCCATTTCACGGCTATGAAAGGCGAATCTCAAATCGGGAAAAGCATCCAGATAATAGCCCCCAAGAATTGCATCAAATTGTCCTTCAGGAAGAACCTGCTCCACCATCTCATTCCAATCCAGAAAAACCGCTTCGGCCTTGATCCCTACCTCTTCCAGCTGCTTCACTACCAAATCAAGGGCATCCTTACGCATATCATTATCTTGATTGGTAATGATCCGAAAGTACAGCTCCACTTTTTGACCGTTGATGATTTTGTCCAAAATCCCGTTGCCATCCGTATCATTCCAGCCTGATTCCTTCAGGATCTGCTTCGCCCTTTCCGGATCGTAATCATATACCCGCTGCTTGGCATCATACAGCCAGGAATTTGTAGGAATGGGGACATCAACGGCTTCAGCGTTATTGAGATATACCTCCGAAATGATTCCCTTACGGTCAATGGCAAAGGCAATCGCTTTTCGGATTTGAACGTCTTTCAAAATGGGATGATCGTTATTAAATCCCAAAAACTCATAATTATGGGTCAAATATCTGTAAAGGTTGACGTTTCCGGACTCCGTAAAGGCATTTGCATATATAACCGGAGTGTCAATGAGATCCACCTGGCCACTTTGAAATGCGCTCCTGGCTTGCCTGTTATCCCGGAAAACTTTGACTTTAATGGAATCCAGATATGGTTCTTCTCCCCACCATTCCTCATTTCTTGCCAGGATGATTTCCTGGTAGTTTTCACTCCAGCTGTTTGCAATTTTGTATGGCCCCGTGCCTACAGGATATAGATTTAAGTTTCCTTTGTTTTGAACCATATACTCTACGGATTGATACACATCCCTTGGCAATATGGGAAAAGTCATGATCTCAAGAATATTGCAGATCGGCTGCCTTAACTGGATATAAACGGTATAGGGATCATCCGCCTGTACTCCCATCTCTTCAATGAAAAGGTTGTCGCTGATTCCCCTGTTATAAATAGAATCAAGTTTTCCGCTTCTCAAGGCTTGGAATGTGAATAAAACATCAACCCCGGTCAGCTCAGTTCCGTTGTGCCACTTGACTCCTTTTTTCAAATGAAAAAAAATGACTTTCCTATCTTCTGAAAACTCCCACTTGTCAACTAAAACCGGCCTGGGCTCCAGGTTTTCATCCAACTCAAAGAGGCTTTCGAAGATGATGCCAAAAAAGCTTACCATGTCTTTGGACTGGGTTAAAAGCGGATTCATCGTGTCAGGATACGGAATCGGTATTGTAATCTGGCCACCTTTTTTTGGAGCTGCTGCTTCAAGTTTTTCCTTTGAAACTGCATCCTCGCTTTCCTCCCTGTAGCCTCCCTGTTGTATCTCCACCTGAGAAGGAAAATCAAAGCTTTCCATTCCGCATCCTGCTAAATACACAGCAATGAAAAGCAATAAAACAATATGACAAAGCCTTTTTTTCATCACAGGTACCCTTTCTCTTACAACTCGTATAAAAGCTTGTAATTCTTATAGGCATTTAGAACCTTTGTTACGTATTCCCGCGTTTCCTTAAAGGGAATATAATCCAATTTCATGCCATCTTTGCTGTACCTTTCATCCTTTAGCCATTTGGCCACATTCCCGCTTCCGCCGTTATAGGCAGCCAATACTAGATTTAAGTCATTTCCAAACTGCTTGAACAAGGAGCTTAGGTACCAGCACCCTATTTGAATGTTGATCTGCGGATCATAAAGGCTCTCATCTGTATAGGATTCCAGGCCAATGGATTCCGCCGCCCATTTGCCGGTATGTGGCATGATTTGCATTAAGCCGCAAGCTCCACGGGATGAAGTGGCCCGTTCGTTATATCGGCTTTCTGTCCATATGATTGCCATCACCAGGTGGGGATCTACCTGGTATTTCCCGGAGTATTTCATGATGGGATCGCTGTATTTCAGTGGATAAATCTGCTTTTGGATCCAGTTGGATTGGCTAACAAGATAAAGAAGTGCCAAGGCAAAAAGCAGAAAAAAAACGCCTATGGCCCCTGCCATCTTGTTGCTCTGTTTTTTGGCCATCAACCTAACCTCCAACCCTACAAAGCATTCCAGTAGGCATTTACCTGTTCCTTAGTATACTCTATATCTCCGGAGTTATCGATAATGCGCTTTGCGTATTTTTTCTTTACCTCTTGATCCCATTGGCTTTTCATCCTGCTTAAGGCTTCTTCCTCGCTTAAAGCGTTGCGTTCCATCAGGCGTTTTAAACGAACCCTATCCTCCGCTATAACCAGCCATACCTCATCTACCATTTTGTACCAACCCGTTTCGATCAGCAGTGCTGCATCCAGTACAACCACCTTAACCTGATGGGTTTTCCTAAGTTCTTCAAACCTTTTCTCTATCTCTTTTCGGATCAAAGGATGGGTGATGCTGTTTAACTTTGCCAATGCAGAACCGTCATGAAACACCAGGTTTCCAAGTTTTTTTCGATCCAGCTGGCCATTATCAAAAAAGTATTGCTCCCCAAACTCCTCCCTGAGCCTTTGCCAGCCAACCGTACCCACGGCAACAATGTCCCGGGCAATTTCGTCCGCATCAATGACAGCAGCGCCTAAATCCCGCAAAAGATTGGAAACGGTTGTCTTACCGGCTGCAATATTCCCTGTCAATCCAATGATTTTCATGGTTCCTCCTATTTTGCTTCATACCAGTTTCTGCCTACCCCAATATCCACCACCAGTGGTACCGACAGCTTTACCGTGTTCTCCATCAAATTCTTCACCAAATCCTTCACTTCATCCAGTTCAGGTATATACGTATCAATGATGAGTTCATCATGGACTTGCAAGATCATCCTGGATCTCAATCCACGCTGTTTGAGGGCATAGTAAACGTCGTTCATGGCTTTCTTAATAATATCGGCCGCCGTTCCCTGTATCGGTGTATTCATGGCTATTCGCTCTCCGAAGGAGCGAATGTTAAAGTTCTTGGATTGTAGCTCAGGCAATTCCCTTTTTCTCCCCATTAAGGTCGTTACATAGCCCTGTTTCCTGCCAATTTCAACAATATTTTCCATATACTCCTTCACTTTTGGATATCGGGCAAAATATCTATCAATAAAATCCTTCGCCTTATAACGGCTGATGCCCAAATTTCTGGCCAAACCATAATCGCTTATTCCATATACTATCCCAAAATTCACCGCTTTTGCACTGCTGCGCTGTTCCGGCGTTACTTTGTCAAGGGGCACCCCAAATATTTCCGCTGCAGTTCTTCGATGAATGTCTTGATTGTTCTTAAAGGCATCGATAAAGGTCTCATCCTGGGAGATATGGGCCAGGACCCTCAGCTCAATCTGGGAATAATCCGCATCTACAAGGACATGCTCAGGGCTGCTGGCAACAAAAACACGCCTGATTTGCCTGCCCATTTCGACCCTTACCGGGATGTTCTGAAGATTTGGATCCGTACTGCTGATTCGGCCGGTCGCTGTAACCGTTTGATGAAAGCTGGAATGAATCTTCCCGTCATTTGGGTCAATTACATGAATAAGGCCTTCCACATATGTGGATTGCAATTTCATGATTTGTCGATAATCGATTAATTTTTCAACGATCGGATGCAAGCCCTTCAGCTGCTCTAAAACTTCAACATCGGTTGAATATCCCGTTTTGGTTTTTTTCACAACAGGTAATTTCAATTTGTCAAAAAGGACGGCACCCAACTGCTTCGTTGAGTTGATGTTAAATTCTTCGCCTGCTTCTTTGTAGATCTCTTCCGTCAACTGTTGCAAAGCCTTAGAAAACTGAACTCCCAGCTCCTCTAGGGCCTTCCTGTCCACCTTGAAACCTTCGAGCTCCATGCTGGCCAGAACCTCAATCAGCGGATGTTCTATCTCTTCATACAGGGCTGCCATACCTTCTTCTTCCAGGCGCTTTCTCATTTTATCCGCCAGTAAAAGCAAATCCCCTGCATCGACCTGTGGTACATCCATTTTCAGGTAATCATACAGAAGCTGCTCCAAATCGTATTTGCTTCTTGTGGCCTCCAGCAAATAAGCAGCGATCATCGAATCAAAGGATAAGCCCTTCAAATGGATATGGTGCCTGGCACAGAGAATCATCAGCCTTTTTCCGTCATGGGTGATCTTTTGGATGTCAGAATCTTCCAGAAGCGTTTTCAGAATCTGCAGAACCTGATCCAGATCCAGGGCATGATCCAATAAATCCTTATGCAGCGAAATTCGATAAACTTTTTCTTCGCTTACGGCAATTGTCAGGTGCGTTCCCAGCAACAGGGCAATTTCCTTTTGCTTCTGAAGATGACCTGTCAGTTCTTTTAAACTGTCGACGTCGACAATATCAATGATATTCCTGTCTCGCTTGTTGTCCGAATGTTCCTTTGGATTGTCATTTGAACGAACTTTTTCAAAATCAAGCCTGTTGATGATGCTGTTGAACTCAAGCTCCTGCAACAGCTTCATTAAGCTTTCCGTCTTTGGAATGGAATAACGGCAATCCCCCAGGTGGATATCAATCGGCACATCCCTTGAAATCGTTGCAAGCCTTTTGCTGAGCAGAGCTTGCTCCCTATAAGTGAAAAGGTTTTCTCTGAGTTTATTCCCGTTTATTTCTTCTATGTGCTCCAGGACATTTTCTACAGTCGAATACTGCATTAAAAGCTTTAATGCCGTTTTCTCACCGACACCCGGCACGCCGGGAATATTATCCGATTTGTCCCCCATTAAACCCTTCAAATCTACTATCTGATTTGGGGACAAACCATATTCCTTCTGCAGCTCATCAAGATCAAAGGGATGAATGTCCGAAATTCCTTTTTTTGTTATGAGAACCTTTGTGTGATCAGAAACCAGTTGAAGTGCATCCCGATCCCCTGTTACGAGAAGCACATCAAAGCCATTCTTTTTCCCATATTCAGCAAATGTACCCAGGATATCATCTGCTTCATAACCGTCCTGTTCAAAAATAGGAATCCTCATCTCATAAAGAAGCTTCTTCAATGTATCGAATTGGGGAATCAGCTCTTCCGGCATCTTCTGCCTGGTAGCTTTATATGCTTCAAATTCCAAATGACGAAAGGTGGGCGCTTTTTTATCGAATGCAACGCCGATATGCAGGGGAGCATATTCCTCGAGCAGGCGAATCAGCATATTGAGAAATCCATAGACCGCATTGGTGTATTCACCCTTTTTATTCGTCAAAATCGGTAAAGCATAAAAAGCTCGATATAACAAGCTGCTTCCGTCAATGATCATCAAGGAGCCATGATTGGATTTCTTTCTGTTATCCATATCTTTATTTTCCTCCATATCCGATAAACTATATGAACCCGGAGATGAAAAGAATTCGGTGGATAGGTGAACCCTATCTCATTTTTCGTCAAAGCCATCCATATGAATTGACTTTATCATATTTATTTTCAAAATTCAATAATCAGCTGCAAATCCTTGGAATAAAGGCTTCTTCCTCCTTCTCATCCCTTTTCTTAGCCTG